>OIBF01000341.1_pt1 | contig 15813 bp, 10 predicted proteins | sample 1580921 | NCBI WGS metagenome assembly OIBF01 (sample SAMEA3882506, study PRJEB24775) | human gut metagenome | biome: human-associated habitat; feature: intestine environment; material: feces | place: Netherlands | collected 2009/2010
GCATCAAGGGCACCAAGTCCAACCCGCGCTGGTTCGTGCCGCTGTTCTGCGCGCTGATGATCATCGGTCTGGTGTGGGCCGTGGTCTACTACCTGACCACCGATTATCCGATTCCGCACATCGGCGCTTGGAACCTGGCCATCGCGTTCGCAATCATCATGGTCGGTTTCATTATGACCATGTGGTGGCGCTGAGTCGGTTTTCTCCGTTTCACCTATCCCATCGAAGCTTATGTAAGAGACGCCGGGTCCATTGCGATCCGGCGTCTCTTTTATCCGCTTCAACCACTTTACTTACCGCGTCTGCATCGCCCCGCTTCAGCTTTAGGAAAAGCGGTTTCCTGTCGAGTGGAAAGCCGCCGCTTACCCGCCGATTATCTGCTGATTTTTGCCGTCCGAATCAGCACGTGGTCGCCGCCTTGCATGGTGGTGCCGAACAGGTAGGCGTCGCCGCCGTCGGCGAGCTTGAGTTTCTTGCGCAATTGCGGCGCGGTGAGTGGGAAATTACGCACGGCGATGTTGGCACGGTCCAAGCCGGACAGCAATCGCTTCAGCTCCTTCTTACCCATACCGCCGATCGTTTCAATCGCAAAACCGCGCCCCGGAAAACCATCGACCGGCTCGTCCGATACGAACAGGTGGCTGCTCGGGCCGATTTGCACCGCCCCGAATCGCGCTTCCACCACGTCGAAGCAGCCGGCCTTCATGATCGACGCGTTCGGCTCGTACAGGTAGCGCAGCTCGTGCGGCAGCGGCGCGTCCCCGATGCGCAGGCCGCGCGTATAGGCGGCCGCATCGTAGTCGAGCCGCTGATCGTCGTTCACGCAGTACACGTGCGGCGCACGCGTGTCTGCCGCTGCGGCATCGGACGTTGCCCCGGCAGCCTTGCCGTCCAGCACCAGAAGCAGTTCCTTGCATTCGTTGCCGGTGGAGACGATGTGCACTTCGGCCACAGTGCCCGCGAAATCGTCGACCGCCTTGCGCCAGTCGAGCATCGGCGACAGTTTGATCATCACATATCGTGCCTTAGCCAGCAGCAGATCGCGCAGCGCCAGCACGTCGGGCGTGCAGTCCTCGATCGCGTAGGTGCGGGCGCCGTGCTCGTCGCGGCGGGCCGGGTCGATGTAGATCAGTTGTACCGGCTCCATCGCACGTAGGTATTCGACGCCGTCGCCGCACACCACCTGTGCTTGCGTGAGGCCCAGCGCCGCCATATTGTGCGCGGCCAGTTCGCATAGATGCGATTGGCGTTCCACGTACGTGGCGTGACCGAATCCGCGGGCGAGATATGAGAAATCGACGCCGAATCCGCCTGTCAGGTCCGTCATGGTCGCGTCGTTGGCCGTCTGTCCCGCCGATTGCGTCAGAGATCGCAACAGACGCCGGGCGATTTCGGCCTTGTATTGCGCCGTGAACTGCGATGAGCACTGTTCCATGGAAATATGCGCGGGATAGACGATATCCGCGCAGGCGGCCCATTGCGGCAGTTTGTTGCGGGCGATTTGCCAGCCCGCGATCTGGTCGAGCGCGGCCGGCAGGTCGAGGTCCGCCGTCCGTTTGGTTTTGAGCGCCAGGTCACGCACGTCTTCATTGCGATGCGCCTCGGCGAAGGCGCGCGTCACGTCGTTGAGCAGTGGTCCGTCACTCATGGTTCCTCTCCCCTTCTTCGCGAGTATCTGCCATGTCGCACGCATATCGTCGCACGCGTATCCTGCGTCCGTGGCGCATCGGTATTGCGTCCTTGTCGATTGCCTTCGTCATCTTATCTTTCCTGTGGATAACAAGTGGACAAATGTGGATGAATGTGGATAACGCCCATATTTTGTGCCTGAGTCAACGTCGCACCACGAAATATCGGCGGCGATTTTCCCCATTTTTGTGGGGTGTGGATATCGGTTATCCACAATTTTCACATAGGAAATTCCTTATGTTCCGCCATTTTGTGAATATCCTTGTGGATAATCCACCACGTTATCCCCGACTTACCCACAGGTCTGACCTCACTTATCCACAAAGTTATCCACGGATGTGGAAAACTACATGTGTGTAGTTCCCGCATTACTGGTACAGAAGTGACATATGCATCAGCGGATTGCCGGCGTTGCATCCCACGATGATCGCCACGACCACCACGAACACCGTGATGCCGTACACCGTGGTGCGCCACGCCAGGCTTTTGCCGCGGAACGCATGCAGGCCGGTGACCAGCAGCCACGCAAGCACGCCGCCGACGATGAATCCGCCGACATGCGCCTGCCATGCAATGCCCGGCGTGATCACCGGCATCAGGAAGTTGATCAGCATCCAAATCAGCATCGAACGAATATCGATGCCTATTCTCCTGTACACCACCAGAATCGCGGCGAACAGGCCGAACAGCGCGCCGGACGCGCCATATGCGGCGGTCATCCATCCCGACGGCGAGCACACGGCCCACACCATCAGTCCGGCGCCGCCGCCCAATCCGGACAGCAGGTACAGCGCAAGATACGGCCAATGCCCCATCATGCGTTCCAGCACGGGCCCCACGCACCACAAAGTAAGCATGTTGAACAGGATGTGCCACAGCGAGGTCGGCTGGTGCAGGAACATCGAGGTGATGAAGGTCCACGGGTGCCGGACGGCCGTGGCGGGCAGCAGCATGCCGGCGTTCACGAACGCGTTGCCGCCTTCGGGCCAGACGAGGAAGAGAACCGCTTCGATGGCCCACACCACGATGCAGATCGCCATGATGGCGGTGGTGATGACCGGGTCGCCGTTGCGCCACCGGTATCGCAGCGATCGGGCGGAGAACAGATCCTTGAACGATGGGGAATCGGGAAACAGACTGAATCGTTGGTATGCCATAGCTCAACACTACCGGCACATGCGGTATTTTCCGGCGCGTAAATCCACCCAATCGACACATTCCACGAATTAAGATAGGGAACAGAGCTGGCTTGAACGAGCAGGTCAGCCAGTGTTTGGAAACCTTGAAAGGAGCCGTCATGGAGAACAAGTCTTCTAACGGTTGGAAGTTCTTCGCACTGCTCTTCGGAGCTTTGCTTGCTGGCGTCGTCGGTCTGTACATCTACAAGCAGCAGAATCCCGACTATGACCCGTGGGAGGAACCGTGGGAGAACAGCTCCTCGCCGGTCGACCTGGGCCTGACCAAGGACGCCGAGCCGGAGGCCGACGCCACTGCCGCCGCTCCTGCCGCTGAGCCGGAAGCCGCCTGATTCTGCCTTTCCCGGCACACCTATGCCGCGTTGGGTTTGTTGCTTCGCCCTGTATCTTGCGATACAGGGTTTTTCTTTTGCTTTTGCGATTGCGATTGGCTTGCGGCCTTCCGTCGTACTGTCGCTGTATTGCCACGTACGTCCGGCACGTACGTTCGGGCACTACCGGCATACGCAATCGGACATGCGAAAAACATACGAAAAGGCCCTTGGAAAATCCCAAGGGCCTTCGTCGTCATCACTTATCCGCCCATTGCGAAACGGACGGAACGGAAGCGATCATGCGTACGTCGGCGATGCCGGCGACGTTTCATGACCGCTTCATAATCACTTGAGCGGACCGGTGTGCCAGATGCGCTCGAGGTAATCCTCGATGGAGCGGTCGGAGCTGAAGTAGCCGGAGTTGGCCACGTTGAGCACGGCCATGCGGCTCCACTTCATCGGATCGCGGTAGGTTTCCTCGATCTGGGCCTGGATGTCCATGTACGCGCGGAAGTCGGCGAGCGTCATGAAGTAATCCTTGTTCAGCCAATCGTTGACGAGGTCCTTGTAGGTGTCCTTGTCGCCGTCGGAGAAGGTGCCGTCGGCAACCATATCGATGGCGGCCTTGAGCTGCGGGTCCTTCTCGTAGTACTCGCGGGACAGACCCTTGGTGTCGTAGCCCTTGGCGTACAGCGCGGAGACTTCCGGCTCGGTCATGCCGAACAGGAAGAAGTTCTCGGCGCCCACGCGCTCACGGATCTCGACGTTGGCGCCATCGAGGGTGCCGACGGTCAGAGCGCCGTTGAGGGCGAACTTCATGTTGCCGGTGCCGGAGGCTTCCTTGCCGGCCTGGGAGATCTGCTCGTCGAGGTCGGTGGCCGGGATGAGGTTCATGGCCAGCTCGATGTTGTAGTTCCACGGGAAGTAGACGTTCAGCTTGCCCTTGACGTCCGGGTCGTTGTTGATGACGCGGGCGACGTTGTTGATCAGCTGGATGGTCTGCTTGGCCAGGTAGTAGCCCGGAGCGGCCTTGGCGCCGAACACGATGGTGCGCGGCATGATGTCGTCGGCGGAGACCTTGCCGGACTTGATGTCGGCGTAGTCGGCGATGACGGACAGGATCTTCAGGGCCTGGCGCTTGTACTCGTGCAGACGCTTGACCATGGTGTTGATCATGGTGTTCGGGTCGATGTCGAAGCCGTACTTGCGCTTGGCGAAGTTGGAGAAGTCGACCTTGTTGGCCTGCTTGACGGCGGCGAACTTCTTGACGAACTCGTCATCGTCGGCCAGCGGGATGAGGCCCTTGAGCAGCTCGAGGTCGGACAGCCACTTGTCGGTGCCGAGGCCCTCGGTGATGACGTCGGACAGACGCGGGTTGGCCAGCTTGATGAAGCGGCGAGGGGTCACGCCGTTGGTCACGTTGGTGAACTTGTCCGGGTAGACGTCGGAGAAGTTCTTCAGGGTGACGTCCTTGAGCAGCTGGGAGTGCAGCTCGGCCACGCCGTTGACGTGGGAGCCGCCGTAGGAGGCCAGGAACGCCATGCGCACGGAGTCGCCGGTGTAGATGGCCATGTCCTTGATGGTGGCCTCGTCAACGCCCTTGGCCTTGAGCTCGGCCTCGAACTGGTCGTTGATCTTCTCGATGATCTCGAGGTGACGCGGCAGCAGTTCGCCGATGAGCTTGGACGGCCACACTTCCAGGGCTTCCGGAAGCAGGGTGTGGCAGGTGTAGTTGAAGGTCTTGTTGGTGATCTTCCAAGCGGTGTCCCAATCGTAGCCGTACTCGTCCATGAGGACGCGCATGAGCTCCGGAATGCCGATGACCGGGTGGGTGTCGTTGAGCTGGAAGGTGATCTTGTCCGCGAAGGTGGTCAGATCCGGCTTGTCCTGGCCCGGGTAGAAGACGCGGATGGCGTCGTGGATGGAGGCGGACACGAAGAAGTACTGCTGCTCGAGGCGCAGAGCCTTGCCCTGCGGGGTGGAGTCTTCCGGATACAGGATCTTGGAGATGTTCTCAGCCTCGACCTGCGGCTTGACGGCGTCCAGATACTCGGACTTGTTGAAGGTGAGCAGATCGAACTCGTCGTAGCTCTTGGCGGTCCACAGACGCAGGGTGTTCACACGGCCGGAGGCGTAGCCCGGAACCATGTAGTCGACCGGGACGGCGCGCACGGACCAAGCCGGCTTCCAGACCTTCTTGCCGTTCTCTTCGACGACTTCGCCGCCGAAGGAGACCTTCTGGTCGCGGTTGTAATCGATGTGGCCCCACGGCTCTTCGTTGGCCAGCCAGTAATCCGGGGTCTCGATCTGCTTGCCGTTCTCGTCGAATTCCTGCTTGAAGATGCCGTACTTGTACTGGATGCCGTAACCGAACGCCGGCACGCCAAGGGAGGCGAGGGAGTCGATGAAGCAGGCGGCCAGACGACCCAGACCACCATTGCCGAGGCCCGGCTCGTATTCGGCGTCGATGATTTCCTGGGCGGAGAATCCGAGGTCCTTGACGGCCTTGTTGAACTGGTCGGTCAGGCCGGCGTTGAGCAGCGCGTTCTCGAGCTGCTTGCCCATGAGGAACTCAGCGGACAGGTAGCCCACGGCCTTGGTGTTGCCGTTGACCATGTCGGCCTGGGTCTTCATCCAGGAATCCACGAGATGGCGACGCACTGCGGCGGACGCGGCAACGTACACGTCGGCCGGCTTGGCCTGCTCGACGGTGACGCCCTGGGTGTACTTCAGCTGCTCACGAATCTCGTCAGCGAACTGTTCCGCGGTGACCGCGGACTTCGGTGCGGTAATTTCAGTCATTGATTGACTCCCTTTGACGGATACTCTCCAGGAACATTATGCCTTACTTCAGCGTCCTTGCATTTGCGGCCGCATGAACACTAAGTAACATCATGCATACGTTCTCATGTACAGCATACTACGTAATCATAAAAAGACGAAATTCCTAGCAATCGTAAGCCGGCATTCGTTTGCAAAAAACATTGCAAAAACTGCAACGCAACGTATGGCGCCCATTAAGCGAGGGCACCACAATCGCAGGAAAATCGCCCCTCAAACCCCTATTTAGTTACGACTACATCGTTTGCAAAGTTCCATCATAGTCGTTTGCGGGCTGCACAATACCGGTATGGCTGTCATACGAGAACAAGACTTGGGCAAAGGACGCGCCGCCTTCGAACAGTGGCAGGACGCGGCGCACAACATTTTCAGCGAGCAGCTGCCGGCCGATGACGACGCCGCTTTCGATTTCCGGCTCAACTTCTCGCCGCGTCTGCCGCGCCAGCTGTGGGCGATGGCGGTGCGCTACTCGCTATACCTGCTGGAAAAGAAGGCGCCGGGCGAAGGCGTGGAGGTGCGCGTGGCACCGTGGGGCGCCATCAAGATCCTCGACGGGCCGGCGTCCGATCCGCACAATCTCACGCCGCCGGACGTCATCGAACTGGACCCCGACGTGTGGATGAGGCTCGCCACCGGCATCACCAGCTGGGACGAGGAAAAGGACGCCGGGCGCATCACCGCCGTCGGCGAACGCGACGATCTGAGCGGGTTGCTGCCGCTGGCATAGGAATAGGTCGCGGCGCGGCGCGACCTGCGATGGTTGGCGGGACGAGCACGACAATCGCCCGACAATCGCAATCGAAATAATAAAAAATGGCTCGTGGTTGAAACCACGAGCCATTCGTTGAAAAAATCTGTGCAGTCAGTCCTGCTTCTTCGGCTTCAGCGCGCTGGGCACCGGCATCGGGATGGGCTTGTGCGGCTTCGACGCGGCCTTTGCCGCCGGAAACTCGCCACTCGTGGCCTTCGCCGCGGCTTCCGCGGCCCACTTGGCGTATTCGTCGAGATCATCGGCGGCATCGGAAGACGTTTGACCGTCCCCAACGGTCTCACCTTCGGCGTCCACATCGTGAGAATACTTGGCTTCGATATCGGCAAACGGGTCGAAGGAACCAGAACCGGGCTCCTGCGCACCGAGCTCCTTGGCAAGCTCATCGTAATCGGTGTCGGTGGTCAGGTACTTGAGCTTTCGGGCTATTTTCTGCTGTTTGGCTTTCTGACGTCCGCGGCCCATCTGACCCCCTGAAATTACTGTGCTATCAATTCATCAAACAAGAGAGTACCACTTATTGCGCATTATTTCGTTGTCGGCTCAGACTTTTACGATAAAATCGTTGATTTTCTTAAGAAAAGGACACGTATGACGGACGAAACCCAGGAGCAGCAGATCACTGCTGTCGGCAATGAAATGAGCGCGAGCTTCCTCGCCGCAAAGAAGCGTTCGAACGCGACGCTGGCCAAGCTGGAGGAGCATCCGGAGAAGTTCACCATGCTCACCGGCGACCGTCCGACCGGCCGTCTGCACCTCGGCCACTACTTCGGCTCCATCCGCGAGCGCGTGGCCATGCAGAACCGTGGTGTGAACTCGAACATCATCATCGCCGACTACCAGGTGATCACCGACCGCGACACCACCGAGCACATCGAGGACAATGTGCTCAACCTGGTGCTCGACTACATGGCCGCCGGCATCGACCCGAACAAGACCATGATCTTTACCCATTCCGCCGTTCCGGCCGAGAACCAGCTCATGCTGCCGTTCCTATCCCTGGTCACGGAGGCCGAGCTGCACCGCAACCCGACCGTGAAGTCCGAAATGGAGGCTTCCGGCCATGCGCTGACCGGCCTGCTGCTCACCTACCCGGTGCATCAGGCCTGCGACATCCTGTTCTGCAAGGGCAATATCGTGCCGGTGGGCAAGGATCAGCTGCCGCATATCGAACTGACCCGCACCATCGCACGCCGTTTCAACGAACGCTACGCCAAGAAGAACCCCGTGTTCCCGGAGCCGGACGCCATTCTGTCCGACGCACCGGAGATCCCGGGTCTTGACGGCCAGAAGATGAGCAAATCCCGCGGCAATTCCATCATGCTGAGCGCCACCGCCCAGGAAACCGCCAAGCTCATCAAGAAGAGCCGCACCGATTCCGAACGCAAGATCACCTTCGATCCGATCAACCGTCCGGAGGTCTCCGCACTGCTGACCACCGCGGCGCTGACCACCGGCCGCGACCCGAAGGAAATCGCCGAGGAGATCGGTGATTCCGGCGCGGGCGCACTGAAGATGTACGTGGTTGAATCCGTGAACAACTTCCTTGCCCCGATGCGCGAACGCCGCGCCGAGCTGGCCAAAGATATGGATTACGTGCGTGATGTGCTCGAAGAGGGCAACAAGAAGGCGAACGCCATCGCCAACGAGACGCTGGAGCAGGTGCGCGACGCCATGGGCATGCGCTACTGAGCGCGTTTGAGCCGTGCGGCCGTCGCACGCTTACGTGTTCGCACGTTCACAACGAGAAATGGGTCGGGAACCACATCGGTTCCCGGCCCATTTCGCTTACAAATGGCGGATTACGCCTTCCGCCGGATGCCATCCCGCTTAGATCTGCGAGCGCTTCTCCCCTGCGACGATTTCTGCGGCCACGAGGTCGTCGTCCACGTGGCGGTCGTCCGGATCGTCGAGATAGTGGTCGAATTCGTGCAGCACTTCCGCGCTTGGCGCGGGCGTAAGCAGCGAGACCACCACGATGAACAGCAGCGAGACGATGAACGCCGGCAGCAGCTCGTAGATGGCGAAGATGCCACCGAGCGGCTTGACGAGGTTGTGCCAGATGAGCACGGTGGCCGTGCCGGACAGCATGCCCGCGATCGCGCCGTACTTGTTGGTGCGCCTCCAGTACAGCGAGGTGAGCATCAGCGGTCCGAAGGATGCGCCGAGGCCGGCCCACGCGTACGAGACCACTTGGAAGATCGAGGAGTTCTGGTCGAACGCCACCACGATGCCGAAGATGAACATGACGAGCAGCGTGATGCGCGCCACCATCATCACCTGGCGGTCGGTGGCCTTGCGATGCAGCAGCCCGTGGAAGATGTTCTCGCCGACGGCCGAGGCGCCGATGATCATGTACGAGGACGAGGAGCTCATGGACGCGGCGAAGATGCCGGACACGACGATGCCGCACATGAAGCTCGGCAGCAGCGCCTGCGACACCACGATGAAGATGTTCTCCGCGGCCGCCTGCGTGGCGAACTGCGTCGGCATCATGGCACGGCCGACCAGGCCGATGCACACGCCGCACGCCAGCGAGATCACGCACCACGTGGTGGCGATGATGCGGGATTTCTTGATTTCCTCGGAACTGCGGATGGACAGGAACCGCACAAGCACCTGCGGCATGCCGAAGTAGCCCAGGCCCCACGCGAGCATGGAGATGATGGTGATGATGCCGTAGTCGGCGGGCGCGCCGAACATGGCCTGTCCGGCCTTGACGATCTGCTCGCCGGCGTCGTTGAGGATCGGCGTGGCCACATGCGTGCCGTCGAGGAATCCCGGAATGCCCTTGAGGAAGGCGACGGTGTTGTCGATGCCGCCGGCGGACGCCACGGAGCCGATGAACACCACGGCCAGCGCGAAGAACATGAGCAGGCCCTGGATGAAGTCGGTCACGACCACGGACAGATAGCCGCCGATGATGGTGTACGCGAACACGATGGCGGCGCCGATCACCATGGTCAGGTGGTAGTCCCAGCCGAACAGCGTGGAGAAGAGTTTGCCGACGGTCACGAAGCAGCTGCCGACGTACACGCAGAAGAATACGAGGATGATGAGCGCAGCGATGGTGGATACGATATTGCGATCGTCATGGAAGCGCTTGGAGAAGAAGTCGGGAATGGTGATCGCGTCGCCGGCCACCACGGAGTAGCGGCGCAGACGGCGTGCGACGAGTTTCCAGTTGAGGTACGTGCCGAGCGCCAGACCGATGGCCGTCCACATCGGGTCGGCCGCGCCGGTGAAGTAAGCGACGCCCGGCAGGCCCATAAGCAGCCAGCCGCTCATGTCGGAGGCTTCCGCGCTCAATGCCGTCAGCCACGGTCCGACGCCACGCCCACCCGCGAAATACTGTTTGGTGGAGGAATTGGACCTCTTGGAGTAGACGAAGCCGATGGTCAGCATGGCCGCGAAGTACAAGACCATGGCCAGCAGCACCCAGAAATCTTTGGTTACCAAGTGTTTTTACCCTTCTGCAGGTTATTAAATGTCGTAGCGCCAGGATTTATCGGTCACTACTCGTGCCATCGCCAGGCCGATCGGCAGGCAGATGATCACCATGAACGCACGGAACGCCCAATCAAGCGCGTTCAGCGTATCGAACTGGCCGAGGTGGAACATGGCCTGGTACATGTACAAACCGGGCACCATGATCACAATAGACGGAACCGTCAGGCAGATGCGCGGATATCCCAAATGCGGAGCAAGCAGGCCGTGGCGCACCGCCGAACGCCATGCGGAGGCGAGCAGGCCGGCAAGGAACGCGCCGATGAACGCGCCGGCTTCCGCGGGCACGCCCAAGTCGACGATCTCCAATCGCAAAGTATCGGTGATGGCGCCGATGGTGGCGGCGACGAGGCACATGCGCTGCGGGGAATTGAACATCACGGAGAAGCCCCACACACCGATGAACGCGAACAGCATGCGCAGCAGGCAGTTGATGACGGGGTTCAGTCCGAGCGGCTCGAATCCCTGCGGATTCAGGTGCACGATCGAAGCGACCATCCAGCCTGCCAACGTGGCCATCAGGATGATGCACAGCACGTAGGTGAGTCGTTGCACGCCTGATGGGAAGTCGATTTTCGCCATGTCAAGTCCGCCGGTTATCAGCGGGAATCCGGGGATGACGAACAGCATCGCGCCGATATACGCGGTGTCGTGCTGCAAGGCGATCGGATCGAACAGGCCAATCAGTCGCAGCATGCCGGTGCATGCCAGCGCGGCGACGGCCACGCAGACGAACGTCACGAAGAATTGGTTGAGATGGTGGGCGAACAGGCGGCGACGCAGCCAGTGGCCGAGGCCGGCGCCGACGAACGCGCCGATCATGTCGTACGGGCCGCCGCCGAGCAGGAACACGAAGGATGCGCAGGCGCAGGCGGACGCGAGTCCCGCGAAGGCCGGCGAATACAGCGGTTTGCGACGTTCGATCATGTCGAGTCGCTCGTGCGCCTGCCGTACGGTGACGCCTTGCGATTCGCCCGCGGCTTTCCCGATATGGTCGAAATGCTCGGCATATTCCTTCGGCGGTTTGCAGTTGCGGTTCTTACGCGGCTTTTCCGCGACCGAATCGCCATTGCTACGTCCGGCCGCGGCCGCCGCCTCGATATCGCGCATGTGCAGCGGACGTGCGGTGGAATCGCCTTCCCGCGCGCGTTCCGTGACCATTTCCAGCGCGTCGAGCACGGGATCGTCGGAACCTTCCTGGTTCTGCTCGGCCTTCTGCCGTTCCTTGAGCTGCTTGGACAGTTCGGCCGACACCTGCGAGGCGTCGCGCTTGTCGAGATGCTGCATCAGCCCTTCGGAAACGTCGGATTGGCTGTGGTACATAGAGCCTTTGCCGAGGTTGACGTTGAACCAGTCGGCGAAGTGCTCGAGCAGCCAGATGCGTTCGGTGTTGACGCCGGTGGTCGGCAGGTCGACGACTTCGGTGATGCGGTCCTTGCCGTCCGTGCAGGAGGCCTCGATGTCGGTGAGGTTCACGTCGGCGCGCACGTGCACGCCCAATGGATAGGCGATGCGGTGCATCATTTCACGTACGCGGAAGCTGCCTGTTCCGGCGCCGAGGTCAAGCATGCCGACGCGGACGATCACGCTGGCTTTCGCCGCGATGCCGGCTTCGGTTACCGGCTTGTCCCAATCGCGTTCGATGTCTTCCATATCGAGCGGAATGGAGTGGGTGTGGAATTTGCTGACCGCCTTCGCGCTGCTGTCAACGCGTTCGGTGTTCTCATCATGTTCATGTAGTGCGCTCACACTATTCAGGTCTAACGTGTGGGCTGGTCGGATATTTTCCGAACATTCCCACATGCCCATTTTCCGGACATTCAATGTCCACGATGCGAACCATTCCGGCGTTTCCGTAACCAAACTGTCGATTTGCCGCGCCTACAATGGTCGAGCATTTACCCACCAAGCTTAGGGCTGTGGGCTCGCAACAGACGGCCAAAACAATCGCGGAGGTGCCGCGAAGGACCGACAGACCGAGCAACCCGATGGTTTGGAGAAGGAGGTCTGATGACAACTGAAAACGAACAGATCACGCCTGCGGACGCGGCTATCGTCTCGTCCGGCACCGGCACCAAGGGCCCTGAGGAGCGTGATCTTCCCGCATCCCTCAAAGAGGAAATGGATCTGTGTCTGCAGATTCTTCGCGAGGTGCTCGGTGAGTTCGATGAAAACCTGTTGGCCAAGTTCGATGAAGTGCGCGAACACGCGCTGAAGGCCAGTGACGAACGTTTCTCCGGCATTCTTTCGGATACGAATCCCGATCAGGACGACCTGCAGAAGGTGGTCGACATCGTCGACAAGATGGATGTCCACGACGCCCAACTGCTGGCTCGCGCCTTCACCACCTACTTCCATCTGGCCAACCTGTGCGAGGAGAACTACCGCGTCTCCGTACTGCACAGCCGTGAGGCCGCCGTGAATGAGGATCAGGCCGTCGATCCGGTGAACGAAATGACCTGCGCCTACCACCAGCTCATCAACGAGATGGGTCCGGCCAGGGCCAAGGAGCTGCTCGACCAGCTCGAGTTCCATCCGGTGTTCACCGCGCATCCGACCGAAGCCCGCCGTAAGGCCGTGGAAGGCAAGATCCGCCGCATCTCCCAGCTGCTCGAAGCGCATAAGCTGCTCGGCGGCTCGGACAAGAAGGAAAACTCCCGTCGACTCTTCAACGAGATCGACGCGCTGTTCCGCACCTCCCCGATCGCGCTGAAGAAGCCGACTCCGGTTGAGGAAGCCGACACCATTCTTGATATCTTCGACAACACGCTGTTCTACACCATTCCGCAGGTCTACCGTCGTTTCGACGACTGGGTCCTCGGAGACAAGGCCGGCCTCGTGCCGCCGGTGTGCCCGGCGTTCTTCCATCCGGGAAGCTGGATCGGTTCCGACCGTGACGGCAACCCGAACGTCACCGCCAAGGTGAGCCGTCAGGTGGCCCGCAAGTTCAGCGACCATGTGCTGGGCGCGCTGGAGATCGAAACCCGCCGCGTCGGCAAGAACCTGACGATGGAGGCCGAGACCACCCCGCCGAGCGCCGAGCTCAAGTCCCTGTGGAACCACCAGAAGGAAATGAGCGAGCGTCTGACCGACAAGGCCGCGCTGATCTCCACCAAGGAGCTGCACCGCGCCGTCATGCTGGTCATGGCAGACCGTCTGAAGGCCACCATCGACCGCGACGCCGACCTCATGTACCACTCCTGCGAGGACTACATCGCCGATCTGAAGACCGTGCAGCGCTCCCTCGCCGAAGCCAACGCCAAGCGTTCCGCCTACGGCCCGCTGCAGGACCTCATCTGGCAGGCCGAGACCTTCGGCTTCCACATGGTCGAGATGGAGTTCCGTCAGCATTCCGTCGTGCATTCCCGCGCTCTGGAGGACATCCGCGAGCATGGCCTGCACGGTGAGCGTGGCGAGCTGCAGCCGATGACCCACGAGGTGCTCGACACCTTCCGCGCCCTCGGCTCCATCCAGAAGCGCAACGGCATGAAGGCCGCCCGCCGTTACATCATCTCCTTCACCAAGAGCGCCCAGAACATCAAGGACGTGTACGAACTGAACCGTCTGGCGTTCTCCCACCCCGAGGATGTTCCGACCATCGACGTGATTCCGCTGTTCGAGCAGCTTGAGGATCTGCAGAACTCGGTGGACGTGCTCGAGGAAATGATCAAGATCCCGGAGGTCCAGGCTCGTCTGAAGGCCACCGGCGGCAAGATGGAAGTCATGCTCGGCTACTCCGACTCCTCGAAGGACGCCGGCCCGACCTCCGCCACCCTTGCCCTGCACTCCGCGCAGGAGCGCATCGCCAAGTGGGCCGAATCGCACGACATCGACCTGACCCTGTTCCATGGCCGCGGCGGCGCCGTCGGTCGTGGCGGCGGCCCGGCCAACCGCGCCGTGCTCGCACAGCCGGTCGGCTCCGTGAAGTGCCGTTTCAAGCTCACCGAGCAGGGCGAGGTCATCTTCGCCCGCTACGGCAACCCGGTGCTTGCAATCCGCCATGTGGAGTCCGTCGCAGCCGCAACGCTGCTGCAGTCCGCTCCGAGCGTTGAGAAGCGCAACACGGATATGACCAAGAAGTACGCCGACATGGCCAGCAAGCTCGACGAGGCCGCGCACAACCGCTTCCTCGACCTGCTGAACACCGACGGCTTCGCACCGTGGTTCTCCACCGTCACGCCGCTGACCGAAATCGGCCTGCTGCCGATCGGCTCCCGTCCGGCGAAGCGTGGTCTGGGCGCCAAGTCCCTCGACGACCTGCGCACCATTCCGTGGATCTTCTCCTGGGCCCAGGCCCGCATCAACCTGGCCGCATGGTACGGCCTGGGCACCGCCTGCGAGCAGTTTGGCGACCTGGACCAGCTTAAGGCTGCCTACCAGGAGTGGCCGTTCTTCCGCACCTTTATCGACAACATTGAGATGTCGATCGCCAAGACCGACCAGCGCATCGCCAAGATGTATCTGCACCTGGGCGATCGCCAGGATCTGTCCGAGAAGGTCTTCACCGAGATGCAGCTCACGCGTAAGTGGGTCCTTGCCATCGTCGGTGACGAATGGCCGCTGCAGCGCCGCCGCGTGCTCGGCTGCGCCGTTCGCGTGCGTAACCCCTACGTCGACGCTCTGTCCATCGCCCAGGTCCGCGCCCTTCGCGAGGTGCGCATGAATCAGGACGAGATGGCCGAGGAGAAGAAGGCCGAGTACATGAGCCTGATTCTTTCGACTGTGACCGGCGTCTCGGCAGGATTGCAGAACACGGGGTAATCGATAGCCCTGTGGCTCTCACCGGGACCCGATGGGTTTCCCTCTGAATGCGTCCTCGCACTTGAAGCCCCCTTATCCTGCTCCTTCGGAGCTGCGGATAAGGGGGCTTCGTGCTGCGGAATGCATTCAGAGGGAAACCCATCGGGTCCCTTCGTCCTCGGTCTTCAGGGATTAAAGCTGATGAAAATAAAGTGCGCTTCGCGCCTAATGTGGAGTGCGGCGAGGGCTTCTTGCGTCCTGACGCTCCTATTTGGCAAGGTGTTTTTTAGAATCCATTTTGCGCTCGGCCTCGAAGGCCTGCCTGTCCCAATCGAGCGGAAGTCCGGCCTCGACCCATGCCTCGTAGGCCCTCCTTATGGGCTTGAGCTCCCTTTGGCCCCTCTCCAGCATCGAGATGTGCTTCTCGCTGGTGCCCAGTATGGACGCCGCCCTCACCTGGCTGACCCTCGCCGCGCGCCTGGCCGCCACGAGCTCCGAGGCGTCCTCGGGCCTCCTGATCTCGTGCGGGCGCATCAGCGCCCGGTACGCCTCCCTGGCCACGTAGCGCTTGAGGCACCTCATGACCTCCCTGTCGCTCTTCCCCCGCGCCCTGGCCCTCTCGGCGTACTCGGCGGTCTCGGGGTCGCGCATGACCCTCTGCCTCGCGATCTCGTGCAGCGCGCTGTTCGCCTGCCGATCGCCGCCCCTGTTGAGCCTGTGCCTCACGGTCTTGCCGCTCGAGGCGGGGATGGGGCAG
>OIBF01000361.1_pt1 | contig 15552 bp, 10 predicted proteins | sample 1580921 | NCBI WGS metagenome assembly OIBF01 (sample SAMEA3882506, study PRJEB24775) | human gut metagenome | biome: human-associated habitat; feature: intestine environment; material: feces | place: Netherlands | collected 2009/2010
AGAAGGAGACTTCCGGCTGATGAATGCTTTACGGTTCCTCTTCCTGTATATTCATAAACTCCTTCATTCCTGAGATGTCGGCCTTGGCGAAGGACTTCTGTTCGCCGGTGGTGAGGTTCTTGAGCTGGATGGCACCGGCCTCAACCTCGTTGCCGCCGTTGATTGAGAGGAACGGGATGGACTTCTTCCCGGCGTAGTCGAATTGCTTCTTCAACTTGGACGGTTCCGGATAAACCTCGACGGAAACACCCTCGGAACGCAGAGCGGCGGCGACCGGGAGGACATAGCGAAGCTCATCGGCACCCATACAGGCAAACAGAAGCGTGGTGCTGGAGGCCAATGACTCAGGGAACTTATCCAAGCCTTTGAGAACATCGTAGATCCTGTCGGCGCCGAAGCTGATGCCGACTCCTGACATATCAGGAAGACCGAAGATTCCGGTAAGATTGTCGTAACGACCGCCTCCGCAGATGCTTCCGATCTGGAAATCAAGAGCTTTGACCTCGAAGATCGCACCCGTATAGTAATTCAGGCCACGGGCCAGGGAAAGGTCAATCTCAACAGGACACTTCACTCCGGCCGCCTCTATCAGGCCGAACAGTTCCTCAAGTTCGTCAAGACCTTTGAGACCGGTCTCGGAGACGAGTCCGGAAGCGGAACCACCGTCCATCAAGGAACGCATCAAAGCCAGTTTCCCGGAAGTTGAGCCGGACAGTCTGAGGATCTGCTCTATAACGGCGATCGCGTCATCGGTCAGGCCCTTCTCACGCATCTCCTCCTCAACGCTCTCAAGGCCGATCTTGTCCAGTTTGTCGATCGCGACCGTGATGTCCACGACCTTGTCCGGGAATCCGCAGATCTCGGCGAAGCCGGTCAGAACCTTCCTGTTGTTGATCTTGACCAAAACATTCACGTCCAGAAGACTGAACACCTTGTCCACAATCTGCACAAGCTCAAGCTCATTGACCTGGGACTTGCTTCCGATCACATCCACGTCGCACTGGTAGAACTCGCGGTAGCGTCCTTTCTGCGGCCTGTCAGCCCTCCAGACCGGCTGGATCTGGAAACGCTTGAACGGGAAGGAAATCTCGTTCTGGTGCTGAACCACGAAACGGGCAAAAGGTACGGTCAGGTCGTAACGGAGACCTTTCTCGCAAACTTCCTTGGAAAGAGCGACACTGTTCACTTCCCCGTCTTCCGCGCAGTAATCCTCAAAGTTGACCTTGGAGAAGCAATCACCTGAATTAAGAACCCGGAACAGAAGCTTGTCGCCTTCCTCGCCATACTTTCCGAGCAAGGTTGACAGATTCTCCATCGCCGGAGTCTCTATCTGCGCATAACCGAAAGTCCTGAAGACCTTCTTTATGGTGTCAAAGATATAATTTCTTTCAGCCATGTTCCGCTGACCGAAATCACGTGTTCCCTTAGGGATAGACGGTTTCTGACTCATAATCGTTATTTCTCCACTTTATCGGCCTTGTAGCCAAGTTTTTTGATGGCGTCCGCAAGTGTCTTCTCATCGGTCTTGCGCTTGTCATACTTGATCTTGATTGTCTGATCCTTGAGAGAGACCTTCAAGTCCTTGACACCCTTGATGAACGCCAGATTCTCATTGAGCTTGTTCACACACTTGTCACAGTGCATGTTCGTAGCGAAAACCACCTCACCGACATTCTTGTCAGCGGGCTTCTCCGTGACAAAACCCTCAAAAAGTGCAGCCTTAGCCGCGGCAAAAGGCGCAGCCAGCATCATGGCCGCGACCGCCATCAACAATATTCTTTTCATAACCCTTAAAATTACAGCGCACCTGTCCACGCCAAGGTTCATCATGCAAAGATAATGATTTAATCGTTCTTTGTAGCCCTCCAGAGCGTCAATCTCACGCCAAGATTGATCCGACGCCCCATAATCGGCCCCCAGACACAACTGGCGTCGAATCCCGGAGTCCATGGAGACCACTCCCCGGCAGCATTCCTATCCCCTACCAGCACGTGCTTCTGGGTGAAATCCGTGATATTCTCCACTCCTGCATAGATGTCAAATCCTCGGAACCGTCTGGTAATCTGTGCGTAAAGCAAAGGATAGACCGGAGTGCGCCCGTCAGCGTAAAGCAATGAACCATCCCCATCCCTCAAATCCTTCATAAAATCATAAGCCCTCGCCGAGCCGTTAACAGAAGCCGTGAAATCGAATATCCACCTGCTCAGATTGGTCTTGTACTGGAGGTTCAGCACTCCTTTGAAGCGGCTGAGCATCGGCTTCTCCACCAATTCGCCACCATAATTCTCCTGACGCGCGTTAGTATAGCGCCCGGTCAAGGCCACGGTGAAACGGTCAAACGGCTCGACATTGAAATCCACCTGCCAGTTGTCTGAATATGAGTGCCTTCCATCTGAATCAAAGAACCAGATCTCACGTCCGCCGTTCACATCGACCCCCGGCACCTCATAATCCACCATCGACTGACGCACGAACTGAGTGCGGAAATAATCAAAACTGATGTAAGTCTTGGAAGGATCCACCCCGAACGGCAAGTAAAAAGTCACATTCCCTCCGAATGTCCACGAATCCTCCAGCAACCGCTCCATGCAATCCCCTTTGAGCCAACTATGAGTGGACATCACACCAATGTTGTCAGCGACCGGATCGGCATACCTCAATCCCCTGCCGCCGTTCGCCCTCGCGACGAGCCACTCCGCCGGTGAATATTTCAAAGTCACCCTCGGAGCCACCTTGAGCCCGTTTCCCTTGTACCAATCGGCGCTCACTCCCACAATTGATGTGAATATGTCCCCGGCGTGAAAGGTATATTCCCCGTAAGCTCCTCCGAAGAAATGATCCGCTATCCCTGAATATGGACGCAGAATATTCCCGTCTGTCATATTCCACAGGCCATAGTCCAGTTTTGAGACGGCCTCGTCGATGTGGTCGAACGTGCCGGAAAGGCCGACAGTGAAGTCGTGGGACTCATTCAACATATTCCTGTAAAGGAGGTTGACAAAACCTGATTGCTGGTTCGCAAGGTAGGATGACGCGCCGAACCACGAGTCGCTTTTCTGCCACGACCAGTCAGCGATGGCGGCTATGCTGGATGAGCCGTCCTCACGAAGAGGTTTGCCGACTTTCAGGTAGGCGTTCAGGAGACTGTTGGTGATGTCGGTGCCCCAAGGGGTGCCGGAGAGTGATTCCTTGATGGAGGTCACTTCGGCGGTTGGTGAGTCCTGTCGAACCACAGATCCGCGGGCCGGAGCGGTCACTTCGACAGGCTCGGTGACCAATGAGTGTAACCGGTCTTTATCGTAGCCGTCCATTCCACCCTGACGCCGGTCACGGACAGCCTTCACGCCCCATCGCACCTGAAGTTCCGGCGTGTAGTAAAGCCACCTGTTCGCCACATTGAACTGCAACATCCTGGGATCGTCCCGGAAACCGTCGTGATTCATGTCGTAGGTCTTGAAGTTACCGCTCACATGCCCCAAAAGAATCGTGTATATTGTCGGACTGAGCCGCCAAGCTGATGTCGCGTTGAAATCCGCCTTCGTGTCGCTCATCATGGAAGCCTGGATGAAAAGAGGCTTCTCCTCGGTCGGCTTCTTGTGCTCAAGGTTGATCTGCCCGGTCATCGACTCCAGGCCGTTGATCACGGACGGAGAACCCTTCGCGATCTGAATGCTCTCCAGCCACGGCCCCGGAACGTAAGACAAGCCATAAGGAGCGGTGATTCCCCTCATCACCGGGCGGTTCTCGTCCAACATCTGTGTGTATGTCCCGGAAAGCCCCAGAAGCCTTATCTGACGCGCCCCGGTGACAGCGTCAGAATAGCCCACAGTCACGCTGGCCGAGTTCTCAAAACTCTCCGCCAGATTGCAACAGGCCATCTTTTGAAGTCCTGAGGCGGAGATGAGCTCCGTTCTCAATGTCTTACCTCTTGAAATGCTGTTCTCCTGATGCCCGACAAAAACAGCAGCGCTCAGACTGTCTTTCCTGTCTTTATAGATGGAAGTAGTGTCCACCGACTGAGCCTGAAGCCCGGTGCACAGAACCATGAATATTCCTGCGACTATGAACTTTTTCATACCATAACCTCCGAGGAGGACCAATCGCCTCCAATATAATAACACACTCATGCAAAGATAACCCAAGACGATCAAAAATCCAATCTGTTCACTACGTTATTTGCCGGAACATTTCATTGCATGAATCCACAATCATTATTTGCGGCTGACGCATAAGACCGGAAGGATGAATATAACGGCAAGGATCGAGAATAGCATGCCGGAGATGGTGCCGACGGCAAAGTCGAACCAGAACACTTCCTCTGGGCCGTCGGTGAGGAACGGGAGGAGGCCGAGGATGGTGGAGACTATGGTGAGGGTGATCGGGTTGATCTTGCGGGAGTAGGCTTTGACGTAGAGGCGGATGTTGGCCGCTTCGGCTGGTCGGTGAGTTTGTTTAGTCACAGAGGTGGCCCCTTCGACAGGCTCAGGGACCGATGCACCGAGGAGGGACTGGTAGGTGGTGATGAGGTAGATGCCGGCGTTGACGACTATGCCGCTGAGCATCACGAAGGCGGCGAAACCGCCCTGATCGAAGGAGAAGTCCGATAGGCCGAAGGCAAGGAAGAGGCCGATGAAAGAGACCGGAACCATGAAGATCACTGCGAGCGGGTAGCGGAACGACTCGAAAGTCATCGCAAGCATCACGTACATCACGGCGAGAATCAGGAACAACAGCCAGGCGTACTGCTGCTTGGCGGTGTCGAACCAGCCCCAGCCCGGAACCTCGGCCTTGAAACCGATCGGAAGGGCCTCATCGTTCATGTACTTGACCGCCTTCTGGGACAGGGAACGGCTGAGTTCCCAACTACCGATGAAGTCGTAGCATACAACAAGCTCGTAGGACTGGTTGCTCTTTCTGATTGTCAGACCTGTCCGCTGCTTGTCGATGCCCCCGACACTCGAAAGCGTCATTTTCTTCTGACCGACATCTATCGGAGAGTTAAGAACGTGCCAGAGATCGTATCTGTCCAGATCCGAGGAACGGAGGACAACATCGACGGCTCCACCATCATATTCAGAAGTTCCGATCTTCCGTTCGTACAGTAAGGATCCCAGAGCGTTGTAGTAGGCGTAAGGATTGATGTCGGCAAGCGTCATCCGCCCAAAATCATAATCCAGCACAAACTCAATCGAAGGGCGGCCGTTCCAACCTCCTGACCAGATCTCCGCGCCCTGGACACGGCGGTTTGTGGAGAGATAGGCAATCAGTTTCTCTGCGTAGCGGCTGAGTTCCTGATAGTTATAGCCCCTCAGCGAGATGCGATTGCTCTTGGAGGACGAGACGATGTTGTTGTTGAAATTATTGTCGTCTATTCCGGAGACCCTCCAGTTCGCCCCGCCGAAATTGATCGCCATCCTCGTGACCTCGGACTTCAACACGGAAGGGAAACCTGAGTTCTCATACTCAGGCTTGAACTCCACCGAAATCTCGGCGTTGTCGTAGGAATATATCGACGTGGTGAATACGTAGATCTCATCGAACTTCGACAGATAATTCTCCATCGCCCTCACGACATCATTCAACTGGCTCACGGTACAGCCTTCAAGCATGCCGGCATTGATGATCAGACGTTTCTTTTCAGGCTCCCGGTAGAAATTGGAGCGGTTCAAGGATTTGTAAAACAGACCGAAGGAGGAACTGGCTATCTTGTCTATCAACTGACGGTTCCTGTCGTAAGGTTTCCAGGTGACAATCTTGTCCAGAAATCTGTCGAACCTGTCCGCCTTGTCCTTGTCATAATCAGACAGACGGGTAGGGAGCAGACAGAGCGGGATTCCAAACGCCACGATGAACAAAAGGACATACACCCAGCGATGCCTCACCCCCCAGCCGATGTAGGAAGCGTAGAACCTGTTCCAACGCAGGATCTGGCGGAGCTTCCTTGGGGAACGCCCAGACTTGCCACCCGACATTCTTACAGGAATATATTCCATCAGCGACGGGATGAACAGGTAGGAGATGATCAGCGACAGTCCCAAGTTAATGACAATCACCCAGATGAAGTCCACGAGGTTGGCTTTTTCCTTTTCCGGAAGCAGAAGGACCATCATCAATGCGCCGACAGTCGTGGCCGCGGCCGAAAGGATGGACGGGAAAGCCTTCCGGTCTTTGAAATGGGCGTAGTGGTCGATCATCACGATCGAGGTGTCGATGATTATTCCGAGAGAGACCGTGATTCCGGCAAGGGTGTAGATGTGGATCTGAAGACCTGCCAAACTGTAGATCATCAAGGCGGTCAACACATTGACCGTCAAAGTGAAGACAATGATCAGCATATACCGCCACGACCTGTTGATCAAGAACACGAACATCAACAGAATCAAGATGCAGAGGGCGGTACGGACATAGATTTTGCTGAGTTCCTCGCTGACATACTCAGAGGAATCGTAGGCGATGCCGGCGGTGATTTCCGAAGGGAAGCCTTTCTGAAGCTCCGCCATCCTTTCCTTGACGGCGGAAGCGACAGTCAACAGGTTGGCCGAAGAAGCTATCTCCACCGTCAAAGTAATGGTGTTCAAACCGTTGACACGATAGTAACTTGACGGCACCGCTTCCTCATAGCGCCACTGGGCAACGTCCCCGATGTGAATCACACGGCCTTTGAAATTACCTACGGGAATCGATCCGAAATCCTTGTCCGAGGCTTCTTTAAGACGCACCGTCATCAATCCTTCAGAGGTTTCCGTCATTCCGAGGATTTCCTCACGGTAATATGAATTAAAGGCCGATGCGATCTCATCGGCGGTGACTCCTACGGACTGGATCTTGTCGGCGTCGAACGTGATCACCCACTGGAAAGGAACACCGCCGTCCACATTGACCTTGTCCACTCCCGGGATGGCGGCCAAATGGCTGAGGACGTGTTCCTTGACATATTTGGAAATCTCCCGGGAAGGGATCCCGCCCTTGACGAGATAGGATATCCGCGAGACCCGTCCGCCGCCAGACAAGGATATTCCCGGATAGGAGACCTCATCAGGAAGGCTTGGGTAAACGTTCCTGATCGCCGAGGCGACCTCGAAGCGCGCCGCGTCCATGTCCGAGCCTTTGCGGAACTTGACAGAAACGGAGCCTGAACCTTTACGTGAAACAGAGGAAATGTCTGTGACATCGCGTATCCCCGCCAAGACTCCTTCAATCTTGGATGTCGCCTCGCTTTCAATGATTTCCGCAGAGGCGTTGGGATAATAAAAAGATACATAGACCGTACGGCCTTCCGTCATCGGGGTGTACTGGATGTTCAGACGCGGCAACGCCGCCAGCCCGACAAGGGACAGCGCCACCATAATCAGAACCACCGAAAATGGAGAAAGTCTATTTTTTCTTTCTTCCATTGTAGATCGAATAATACAACGCCGGCACGACGAACAGGCTGACAAGGGTTCCGACAAGCATTCCCGCGATGATCACCAGAGACATCGGGTACTGGAGGTCCGCGCCCATGCTACCCCTTGACAGGAATGGACAGACGGCCAGAATGGTTGTCAATGAAGTCATTATGATTGCTTTCACTCTAAGCGAGGACGCATCAATGACAGCACGCTCAAGACTTTCGCCGGCCTTGCGCATCCGGTTGATCGTGTCAATTTTCAGGATGGAATCGTTTATGACGATGCCGGTGATGACAATCAGGCCGATCATCGACATCAGGTTGATGCTGACCCCGAAAATCCATAGAACCAGCAAGGCGACAGAGACATCCACGACAATCTCCGAAAGGATGATCAGCGGCTGGACCAGAGACTCGAACTGGGAGGCCAGAATCAGATAGAGCAGGATTATGGCGACCAGCATTATGATGATCATCTCATCAATCATCTTGCTGTTGGAGAACCAGGAACCAGAATAGCCGACCTCGAAGTCACCATTCTTTCGCACGACGTCACTCACCGCGGCCATCACATGTTTCACGTCCTTCGACGGAACATCGAGAGCCAAAGGGTAGTAATTGTCCTCCGGGCCTGCGACCAAAGTTTTCAAATCCTCGGCAAAGGTTTGCCGCATAAGATTTGAAACCGGAATCCGGGATGTCTCCCCGTCAAGGCCTTTCTTTTCGATGAAAGTGCCATGCAGGATCTCCGAAAGTCCGGCGGCGTTGGAGCCTGTCACGACCGGAACAGTGCTGGTTCCCTGGACAATGTTGAACAGACGGTTCTCATTGAGCGAGTTTCTCAGAATCGACACAAGTTCCGAATAACCGACATCATAAAGCGCAAGCAAGTCAGGATCAGCGACAAACAGTGCGTCAGTCTTTACCGGAGGATCCGCCACGGTCACTCCAGGCAACGTTTCCCTGACCTCGGAGAGCATATTCCTCAACGGTTCGACCTCAACCTCCCTGTTCCTCACTGGGCGAAGGCGCGCCACGAGCGGAGCCTCGTTCCGGGCGAAAACCATGTCGAAGATATTCCCTGAAGCTTCGAATGAATATACCGCTTCCGGATATTCATTCTCCATCTCATCCTTCAATTCGCCCAGCACCTTTTTCAATGTGCCGGCATCTTTGCAATTGACGTAGATGGACGCTTCGGAAATTCCTTGGTCACCACTATGACTCAGAATGAATTGCTGAGAACCGACAAGAGCCGTCATCTGCTCCACGCTTCCGGTCAGTTTTTTCTCTAAATCCCTGATCCGCTCCGTGTTACGTTCAATGGAAATGTGTTCGTTCCAGTCAATCTTCATTATCGCGTCCGTCTGGGTCATCTCCGGCAGACGGGATTTCGGCATCTCCAGGAAACAGAACACCAGCCCGACGGTCGAGACGGCAAGAAGGCCCCAGGCGACCGGCCTGTGCCGGATGAACCATTCCATAAGTTTGTCGTCCCAGCGGCGGATCGGTTCGTCAAAATTGATCTTCTCCAGCAAAGGACTCGGACGGAAACCATCCGAACCCTTGAACCACCAGTAATAATAGACCGGAATCACAAGGATGGTCACGATGTAGGAGGTCAGCAGCACGATGGCCACCGACATAGCCTGATCGTAGAACATCGCACCGGCGATGCCGCTCATGAATATCAACGGAATGAACACCGCGCAGGTTGTCAGCACGGAGCTGAGCATCGCTCCCCTCACCTCTTTCGTGCCCTCAAGGACAGCGGAGCGCAGGTTCCCTTCACGTTGCCAGCGGCCGGTTATATTATCGACAAGGATGACCGTGTTGTCAGTCATCATTCCGACTCCGAGAAGCAGACCGGAGAGGGATATAATATTCAGGGTCAATCCGATGGTATAGAAGCAGAGCATCGAGAATATCAGCGCCACCGGCATCGTCAGGATCACCAGCACCGGAGAGCGGAAGTCCCTCATGAAGAGGAATATGATGACGCTCGCCAGAAGGAGGGCGACCACGATGTTCTGTAGCAGGTTGTTGATGGTATATTCAAGAAGCTGGGTCTGGTCTCTCGTGATCTCGAAGCTCAACTGAGGGTAGTCGTTCCGGAAACTGTCCATCAGGCCGTTCATGGCCGACTTCAGGTCCGACATCTTCGCCTCGCTCTGCTTGATGACGGCAAGACACACGGCATCCTCTCCGTTCGAGCGGACGAGGCCGGTTCGTTTTGCCGGGTGGACGACGACCTTGGCGACGTCCTTTATCTGAAGAAGGCGGCCTTCCTTCTTGAACCAGAGGTTGGCGATGTCTTCACTGGAGGAAGCCCGGGAATCGAATTTGACATTGTAGCGGTACTCTCCGTCACGGATTGTGAGACTGCCAAGGCGGATGTTGGAACTCTTGACACAACTCTCGAACTCATTCATTGTCATCCCTGCCTGGAGTAGCTTGGACTCATCCGGAATTATGAGAATCTCGTCACTGACAAGGCCGCTGACATCGACCATGGCGACTTCGGAGAGTTGTTCGATGCGTTTGCTGATCACGTCACGTGCGAAGCGGCTCATCTGGGAGAAGGACTCGGTTACGGGGAACAAGTCCGATTGGGCCTCAGGCTCGGTGCGCTTCGACGGGCTCAGCGACCGATTCTGAGGCTGTCCCTGAGCTTGTGGTTCGACAGGCTCAGCGACCGAAGAAGTAATATTCACAAAAAACGCCGGAATGTCCGTGGCGCTGGCCTTCAAGACCTTAGGCCGGGCGATGTCGCCAAGGCTGGACATGGACCGGTCAATCTTCTCGTTGACCTCAATGAAAAGATAATCGATGTCCGAACCATGGTTGAACGTAAGCCGGATCGTCCCGCTGCCGTCCTTCGCCTCACTGACGATGTCCTCAAGCCCGTTGATCTGGATGAGCTGCTGGCGCAGAGGCTTCAGCACACTCTCGTCCATCTCTCTGGCCGAAAGTTCCGAGGACGTGGCCTGCACGGTTATGTACGGGATGTCCACGTCCGGAACCAACGACACTGGCAGCAGACGTATGCTGACAATGCCCAGAACAACGATGACAAGGGTTATCATCGTCACGGTTATCGGTCTGTCTATCAGATGTTTCAGCATTGCCTACCTTTTTACCAGCACATCAGAGTTGTCCGCCAGATTGAGATTGCCGGAGACAATCACCTGGTCGCCTTCGTTCAGTTCGGCGTTCCTGTCCTTGTTGGCCTCGACCACGTAGGACTCACCATTGGAATAAAGTATCGTGACATAAGTCCAATGTGCCTTGCCGTCATCCGTGCAGGTGAACAGCACGTCCAGATTGTCCCTGATCACCACCGCGCTGCGAGGCACGACAAGCTGTCCCGGAATCATCCTCTCCACGATCACACGGACGTTCATTCCATCGATCAGCGAGCCGTCGTTCCGGACCTGCGCGGTGACGGAGATCTGCCCCTTCTCATCCACGAGAGGATTGATGGCGGTGACTTTCCCTGAATATTCCTTGGTCTCGTCAGCGAACGGACGGATCCTCACCGGCAGACCGACGGAGAGGAATGAATATTCCGACTCCATCACCGAGAAATCCACCTCCAGCACACTGTCGTCCACAATCGTGCAGAAAGTACCGGACGGACTCTGGTCGAACGGCTTCTGCTTGATGTCAGCGACACGCCCGGAGAACGGGGCATGGAGAACCGTTCCGGCGATCTCGTAGGACGAGCGCGCGAAATCGTTCTTGGCGGCGGAATAGCCGGATTTCATCTTCGCCATGGCCAGCAGGTCGGCGGAAACCGAGGTGGTGTCACCAGCCGAATAACCCTGCCCCACAAGGTAGTCGTACAGATCCAGCTCGGCCTTCCGGAGGGAAAGCCGTGAGGATTCCTGCGACAGTTTCAAGTCGGGACGGTCAACGGTGGCGATGACGGCACCTGAGGAGACATATTCACCATTCCGGACGTCTATCGCCGCGATTTTTCCGGTTGTCCTGAACTGCAGCGCGCTTTTCCGTCCGGCAACCAGCTTTCCGTTGGACAGGAGCTGACGGGCGAAATCCTTCCTTTCCAATTTCACGACAGTGACTTCGTTTATCTGAGGGGTGTAGGTCAGTTTCCCGTCCTTCGTCTCCTCCGTCTTTTTGTTTCCTCCGCAGGCTACGGCCATCATGACGAGGCCGAAGGCAAAAAGGGACGCAAGTATATTCTTTCTCATATTCATTGATTCTGAATCATTCAACCATTTCCTTGACGTTGACGTCGATGTCTTTTCCCGTGATGAAATCGTAGAGGGCGTACTTCCGGAGGGTGTAGTAGTAGGTCCAGAAGTTGGAGTAGTCGGTGATGTATTTGGCCATCGCTGACTCGTTGTCGTTCTGGGCGTTGGTGAGGTCGGTCACCGTGGCCGAGCCGCGCCTGAACTTGTCCATCATCAGCTCGTACCTTTCGGAGGCTATCTCCATCGCCTTGCGGGAAGCCATGCACTGCTGACGCTGGTTGTTGAACTGGCCGACGGCGGTGAATATCTTCCTGCGGTAGTCGTTCTCGCTCTGGAGGTTCTGCGCCTTGACGACCTCCTCGGCGGCCTTGGCCTTCTGCACCTTTCCCTTGCCAAGCCCCCAATCGAAGATCGGCACGCTGAAAGTCAAACCCACAACCTCCTGGTTCAGAAGATCCTTATAGACATCCGGCAGGCCATTGCCGGTCTGGGACAGGCCGAAGCGGGCGTTAAGGCTCATCGAGATGCCTCTGTCCGCCTTGGCCTTCGCCACATTCGAGGCGGCGTTCAATTCATTTATCTGATTGTCAAGGGAGAACGTCGAGTTTTTCAGTGCCTTTTCCATCACCAGACCGTAGTCCATCAGAATGTCCGGCAGGGCATCGTCCACCACCGGTTCCACCTCCACGGACTCATCATAGCCCAGAATCGAGTTAAGGTACATCTGCGCCTGACGCACGTTGACGACGCTCTCGCCGATCGCGATGCTGTCGTTCAGCGCGCGGAGTTCCAATTGGAGATATTCAGCCCTCGTGACGCTTCCAAGTCTCATCCTTTCCGCCGCCACGGAGCGCATCTTCCCGGTGTTCTCGTAGTTCGCCTTCACGACCTCCTGGTTCTTAAGGGCCTGGACGAGCGAGAAATATGCCGACACGGCATTGATCGTGACCTGCTCCATCGACTCGACGTAGCGGCGACGGCCACGTTCATATTCCTTAGGCTCAATGAGTTTGTCCCATTTGAACTGGTTGTAGGAGAAAAGCGGCTGGACGTAGCGGACCGTGACAGGCTGGGAGTACCAGGTCAGTTTCTTGTTGAGTCCGAACTGGTCGATGCGGGAAAGGTCGGAATAGACATAAAGCCTTCCGCCGGTGAAGGTTATGTTCTGGGCGACCTGAAGGCCGAGGCTGTTCTGGAGATTGTAGGTGCTGGCGTAGCGGAAGGAGCCATCCTCGTAGCTTTGCAGCAAGGTGAGCGACCGGTCGAAGTTCATCAGGTTGCCGTACAACACAAGCGAAGGCAGTCGGCTCGCCTGATAGGATCGGTACGCCCAATAGGTCGAAACAAAGGCGTGCTTCGCCTCCAGCGCCGCCACCGACTGGCTCCGCGCCGTCCCGATCGCCTCCGGAAGCGACATCCGCCGCTGCGCCCCGAGAGGCGTTGCCCCAAGAAGGAGAATGAATATGCCGACCGCAGCCGTGGTTATTCTATGGTTAAGGTTCATTGTAGCCTAACATTTTTTAGTGCTTGCTAATTTACTGAATATTTTCCGTTATCCGCCTTTATGATTATAGATTTCGATCACCGGATCACGATTCCGACAATGTACTCCTCGGGCACAAGGCCGAAGTAGCGGCTGTCGCGGGAGTCCAGAACGTTGTCGCCGCCGAGGAAATACCAATTGTGTTTGAAGGTATATTCATTCAATGGTACCTGCCCAAGGAAGACTTGTCCGCCATTCTCGCTCAGGCGCTTACCAGTCTCATACAATATAGGTCTGCGCCAGGTCCTGTAATTGTCAGCATTGATCCCAATGGTGTCTCCTTTTCTCGGGACGGGCAGCGGTCCGAAATCACGTATCGTCCACCCAAGCCTCTTGTTCACCTGCATAGCCTTTAAGACAACGCCCGCATCCAACAAAACCGAATCCGGAGTTTCAGACAAGATCCGCTGGTATTTCGGATCACCTATGTGTCCACCTGTCCGGGGATTAACGTAATAGCCATTCTTTATTCTCACCGTATCTCCCGGCACGGCATAGCAACGCTTCAGATACACATAATTTATCCGGAATGTAATCGTGTCCTGGACCTCGCATAAGGATAGTTCGCAACCACCAGATCCCCCGCTTTGGCTTTCGAAAAACCTGGCAAACGAAACGACGATAATGTCGGTTTCGTGAAATCATAGTCGGTATAGATCCTCGCCCCCATCTTGAGTTTGTTCACCCACACCCGTTCGCCGCTATGAAGCACCGGCTCCATAGACTCCCCTCTCACTATAAAAGAGTCTCCTATCAGAGCCCTGCCAACCAAATGGAGAAGGACAAGCGACAGCGTGGATGTCAGGATAATAAGCGACAGCCTAATAATCTTCCGAATGTTCATCATAGAATTTTTTCGCCCTATTATGAAGATCACGCATCGACATATTCCTATCATTCACCGGAAGGGACAAAGCCTTCCGCGCATAAGACAATGCCTGCTTCGTGTCTCCCCTCTTTTCTTCCATTTCCATCAGCAAAATGTAAGGATACAACCGTGACGGCACCATATTGTGCGAATGAATATAATTACGTTCGGCTTCATCATAAAGATAACGGAACTTCATTCGGAGCCGCGGGTATAGTTCCGCCAACCTGTCCGCCATACCATCGAAAATCTCAAAGTCCGCGAACCTACGCTCCTCAAGCCATTTGCTCTCAGCCTCTTTTCTGTGTTTGTTTTCCGGCAGCCATACCAATATTGATCCAACTGACAGGCGGACGAGTGCCGGGACCAAAATCAGCCTTCCCTTTTTTCCGACTTTCACACTTACTCCTATCGCCGCTCCTAAGAAGACAGCCAAAAGCAATCGTAACTGCCACACAGCCAAAGGATATGAAGCCATCGCGAATGTGCCCCACGCAACGAGCCCAAAGGTCACAGCTATAACAGACAGGATCAACCATTTATGTGATTTTAAATATGACTTTGATTCCGTATTGGTCAAGGCGAAAGCAACCGCTGACACGACCAGCGCGACAAAACCGGTCCTGCTCATTGATGCGGGCAGGACGACAATGCCCAGACATCCGGAAACAGATGATAACCAGAATAGTATTCTGTCATACAGGTTTCCGGAGTCACGCCATTTCCACGCGGCAGCAAAAACCACGGCTATGCAGACCGCGAGGAACCCGCCATAAGGACCAAAGTTAGCGAAGTCTCCGGTCATAGGGCACATACTGTTATGAGAGACAATGATTCCAAGCAACTGCATAATCCCAAGCACCGACTCGTAGGCAAGCCATAGCGACAGCGCAGAGACGACTATGCGTTCAGCCACCTCTCGCCGACAGACGAACAAGGCCAATGAGAAGAGAACTGTAGCCAGAAAAACCACAACACTAATTTACCGCCTGAATCAATCCAACTTGAACCGATATACCATCAGAGAGCCATCCTCTTCGCCACCAATGATTTGAGAATAATAGTATGGAGCGATGTAACCGACGACCTTGAACCCTTTCGGAATCTCACTATCAGACATCAGTTTTCCATCCTTATACACCTGAAGTCCATCGTATTCTGAATCCGCTCCTTTCTTATAAGATCTGAAACATACTCCGGTCTCGTCAATATATTCAATCCAGTAATAGTATCCTTTTTTCGTTATGTTTGTCCTATAGGCATTCATCTCGTCCAAAGAACCGAACCGTTCATAGTCTGTGTCCATATTAACTCCTGAGCGTCCGAACGCAAACTTCGGCTTGCGGTTGTGGTCAAATACATAAACCAAGGAGTCAGCGGCGAAGCCAATGTACATATTATCTTGGTTGTCAATGTCAAACATCACAAAATCCATCCCTCTATACTTTGCCTTGTCTTCACTGAACATAGATGGCAGCCCTTGAATCGCAAAGATTCGCTCTGCCCCTTTATCATATTGAACAACCCTTCTAAT
>OIBF01000368.1_pt1 | contig 15204 bp, 10 predicted proteins | sample 1580921 | NCBI WGS metagenome assembly OIBF01 (sample SAMEA3882506, study PRJEB24775) | human gut metagenome | biome: human-associated habitat; feature: intestine environment; material: feces | place: Netherlands | collected 2009/2010
CCAATAAACTGGTGTAGCAAAAAGAATCATATCTGCGGCAGCAATTTTATCAATTTATAAATGCATTGATTGCTGTCAGCGTGTTTCCTTTTCTGGCACTTCCATTAATGATTACAATTTTCATGCGTGTATCCTCCAACTTCAGATTTGTATGTCTCTATTATACCATAATGATAGTGGTATGTGAAAAATTATATATTCATTTAAAGTGAATTTTTATGCAATTTTACCACTTTACTGCATTAAAATTTAATACTTTTTTTATAAAATGTGCAAAATATAACAAAAAGTACTGGACAAAATGTCCTATACGAGGTAAAATGCATATATGTAATCAAACAGCACATTTGAAGGTTGTGCAGATAGTATTGGTTATATTTTGCGAATTGGGGGGATTTTTCATGAGAATATATCATGCTAAGGATTATGCAGATATGAGCAGAAAGGCTGCAAATATCGTATCGGCACAGGTGATTATGAAGCCTAATTGTGTATTGGGACTGGCTACAGGCTCTACACCTATCGGCTTGTATAAGCAGCTCGTTGAGTGGTTCAAGAAGGGGGATTTGGACTTCTCAGAGGTTATGACGGTGAACCTTGATGAGTACAAGGGATTAAGCCGTGAGAATGACCAGAGCTACTATTATTTTATGCATCAGAATTTGTTTGATCATGTGAATATTCCGGTTGAGAATACTCACCTGCCAAACGGTATGGAACCGGATTCACAGAAGGAGTGCAAGCGCTATACAGAGCTGATTCAGTCTCTTGGCGGTGTTGATTTGCAGCTTCTTGGTATCGGGCACAATGGTCATATCGGTTTTAATGAGCCGGGCGAGTCTTTTGACAAGCAGGTACACTGTGTGAATCTGACAGAGTCTACTATTGAGGCCAATAAGCGCTTCTTTGCATCGGCTGATGATGTTCCGAAGCAGGCTTATACAATGGGTATCAAGACAATCATGCAGGCTAAGAAGATTCTTATTGTTGCAAGTGGTGAGGATAAGGCAGAGATTGTGCACAAGGCTTTCTTTGGACCGATTACACCACAGGTGCCGGCTTCTGTATTGCAGCTGCACAATGATGTTACGCTCGTAGCGGATGAGGCTGCACTGAGTTGCTTGTAGATATTTTTTAGTTGAGAAGGTGCATGTATATGATAATAAAAAATGTAAGGGTATTTACAGAGGATGGCAGCTTTATGCAAGGTGATGTTGTCGTTAAGGATGGCCGTTTTGACAGTGTTTTGGAGAGAACAGCTGACACGGACGCGGCTAATGACAGCGCACCGCAGGAGATTATAGATGCATCAGGTCTTATCATGATACCGGGCCTTGTGGATATTCATTTTCATGGATGCAAGGGAGCTGATATGTGTGACGGCACCAAAGAAGCGCTTGATGTGATTACAGCATACGAGGCTTCTATCGGAGTGACGAGCGTGTGTCCGGCTACTATGACCATTCAAAGGGATGAGCTTTTGAGTGTCATGAAAAATGCCGGTGATTATAATTATCATGGTGGTGCACATCTTGTAGGTATCAATATGGAGGGACCTTTTATCAGTCCTTCTAAAAAGGGCGCACAGGCGGCAGAGAATATCATGCGATGTGATTATGATTATTTCTGTGAGCTTCAGGATGCGGCCCATGGCTTGATAAAGCTTGTAGATATTGCTCCGGAGGAGCCGGGGGCGATTGAATTTATAGACAGGGTAAGAGGAAGTGTTGTGGTTTCAATAGCACACACAGCGGCTGATTATGACACAGCGGTAGAGGCTATTGAGCATGGTGCAAGCCATGCCACACATTTGTATAATGCGATGCCGCCGCTTCATCACAGGAATCCCGGAGTTATCGGGGCTGTGAGAGATTCCAAAAAGTGTCATGCGGAGCTCATTTGTGACGGTGTGCATATTCACCCGTCGGTTATCAGGGCAACATTTGCCATGTTTGGTGCGAAGCGCATGATTTTAATAAGTGACAGCATGAGAGCCACAGGGCTTGAGGATGGCGAGTATACACTCGGTGGACAGGCAGTGACGGTCAGAGGTCCGCTTGCCACACTTCATGATGGGACAATTGCCGGCTCGGCAACCAATCTGATGGATTGTATGCGTTTCACAGTAAGGCAGGCAGGTATTCCGCTTGAGGAGGCAATTATGTGTGCTACAGCCAATCCGGCTAAGGAGATTGGCATCTATGATGAAGCAGGCAGCATTTCTGCAGGAAAGAGAGCAGATTTTGTGCTTCTCAATGATGATTTGGATATTGTGAGTGTGTATATCGACGGAAAGGAGATATCATGTTAGGTTTTTTTAAGAATAAGTCAAAGGGAAAGGTGATCTGTTCTCCGTGCAACGGCAGAGTGGTTCCTATTACAGAGGTTCCGGATCCTACCTTTTCTGAGAAGATATTGGGAGACGGCGTGGCCGTGATTCCTTCTGAGGGCAGGTTTTATGCTCCGGCGGATGGCGAGGTAACAGCTGTATTTGATACGCTTCATGCTTTTACCATGACGACCACTCAGGGAGTCGAGCTGCTTTTGCACATTGGTCTTGATACAGTGACACTAAAGGGTGATCCTTTTACATCACATATTTCCGTTGGTGATCAGGTGAAGAAGGGCGACCTTTTGATGGAGGCTGACCTGAAGCAGATTAAGGCAGCAGATCTTAATGTCATTACTCCGGTTTTAATTGGCAACACTGCTGATTATAGTGAGATAAAGATGCTCAAAGAGGGAAATGTATCCGCCGGTGATGAGATTTTAAGTCTCGCGTAGATTTGAATATAATTATATAATAACAACGAACTTAATTGGAGTATCTCCAGTTTAGTATATAAATGTAAAGGAGGGGAAATTTATGAAATTTCTTCAAAAACTGGGTAAAGCTTTAATGCTTCCCGTAGCAGTACTTCCTATCTGTGGTATCCTCATGGGTATTGGATATTATTTATGTCCTGCAACCATGCAGGGTGGTGACATCGAGGGAGTGCGTAATTTAATAGGTCTGTTTTTAGTTAAAGCAGGGGGCGCTTTGATTGACAACATGGCCATCCTTTTTGTAATCGGCGTTGGTGTCGGTATGTCGGAAAAGAACGACGGTACCGGCGGTATTGCAGCTTTAGCTTCATGGCTGATGATGACAACACTCCTGTCTACAGACTTTGTTACAAAAATCATGCCATCTATCGCTGACAGCGCTACAAAGACACTTGCATTCGACAAGATTGCAAACCCATTTATCGGCATCTTAGCCGGTGTTATTGGTTCTTTGTGTTACAACAGATTTAAGGATACAAAGCTTCCTGACTGGCTGTCATTCTTCAGTGGCAAGCGTTGCGTAGCAATTATCGCAGGTGTTGTTTCAATCCTTGTATCTGTAGTATTACTGTTTGTATGGCCATTACTTTTCGGTGCTCTTGTATCTATCGGTAAAGCAATCGTTGGTTTTGATGTAGTCGGTGCAGGTATCTATGCATTCCTGAACCGTCTGTTAATTCCTACAGGATTACACCACGCATTAAACAATGTATTCTGGTTCGATACTATCGGACTTGGAGACCTCAAACATTTCTGGGCAGGCGAGACATCAAAGGATGTTTCATGGAGCCTCGGAATGTACATGTCAGGTTTCTTCCCATGTATGATGTTTGGTATTCCTGGTGCAGCACTTGCTATGGTTAAGTGCGCAAAGCCTGCTAAGAAAAAGGCTGCCATCGGTATCCTTGCTTCTGCAGCTATCTGTGCATTTATCTGTGGTGTTACAGAGCCTTTTGAGTTTGCATTTATGTTCCTTGCTCCTGGTCTCTATGTGATTTATGCTTTACTTTATGGTATTTTCACAATGGTTACAGTAGCTCTTGGATTTAGAGCAGGCTTCTCATTCTCAGCCGGTGCGATGGATTTATTATTCTCATCTTCACTTCCGGCTGCAGCAAGGACATGGCTCATCATTCCTCTTGGAATCGCAGCTTTTATCGTATTCTACATTGTATTCTATTTCGCTATCAAGAAATGGAATCTTAAGACCCCTGGTAGAGAGGACGATGATGTCGAGGCAGAGAAGAAGGCAGTGCTTTCTAACAATGACTACACAGCAGTAGCAAAGACTATTCTTGAGGGCTGCGGTGGCAAAGACAATATTGCAAGCATTGACAATTGCATCACAAGACTCAGACTTGAGGTTAAGGATATCACTCAGGTTGATGACAAGAAGATTAAATCTGCAGGTGTTGCAGGCGTTATGAAGCCTGGCAAGAATTCTGTTCAGGTTATTATCGGAACCAAGGTTCAGTTTGTTGCGGATGAGTTTTCTAAGCTTTGCGAGTAGATTTGTTCAGCAATATAGCAGTGCTGATTCACATTAGGTGATTCATATAATTTCATAATACATGATTAAAAGCCACACCGGGTGTTATGCCTGGGGTGGCTTTTTTGAGTTCGGGCCGTAAGCTCTGCCCGGTCGTGGTGCACACGGAAATGTATAGCTTTACAGCAAGGGTTGAAAAACAAACAAACGTTTGCTATAATAAATGAAGCGAGGAAATAAAAGTATATTAGGTTTAGTAATTTAAGTATTCATTTAATTTATTGTAATTAGGGAAAATCCAATATCAATCGATTGATAGAAAGCGTGATTTTATATGAACATATTGCTAAAGTTAAGGAAAACAGCTGTAATTGCACTATGTGAGTTACTTGCAATTGCTACAATTTTTACAGGCTGTGCCTCCACTGATTTATCCGGCACGGAAGGTGCCGGGCATGCCGCAGGAGCTGTAGTGGCAGGTGAGGATTCTTCCGGTGCTTTAGGAAGCAAGGATAAAGCGGATGGACCACAGGAGGATCTTGTAAACAACAATTCCTACGTTTCCCTCGATGCGATTCCGGCATATGATGGCAGGGCATACGTGGCTGTCAACAATAATGAGCCTTTTTTTACGGACAGCGATATGACTACCACTGCTTTTGAAAATTACAGTGATTTGGATTCACTTGGCAGATGCGGTGTGGCTTATGCCAATATCTGCAAGGATATCATGCCGACTGAGGAGCGTGGCAAGATAGGCATGATAAAGCCATCAGGCTGGCATACGGTGAAGTATGATGTGATAAAGGACAGGTATTTATACAATCGCTGTCATCTTATTGGCTATCAGCTTGCCGGCGAGAATGCCAATCCAAAGAACCTTATTACCGGTACGAGATATCTGAATGTGGAGGGAATGCTGCCGTTTGAGAATCTGGTAGCGGATTATGTAAACAATACAGGCAATCATGTACTCTACAGAGTGACTCCGATGTTTTCGGGCAGCAATCTAGTTGCAAACGGCGTTCTCATAGAGGCAAAGTCGGTTGAGGATAACGGTGGCGGCATACTTTTTAATGTCTATTGCTATAATGTGCAGCCCGGAGTCGGAATAAACTATGAGAATGGTGACAGCTGGCTGGATGGCACCACAGGAAGTGCATCATCAGGCTCAGATAGCTCAGCAGCAGAAAATAGCGCTGCAGATTCTTCAAACAGCGAGACGATGGTTCATATCACTGCAACCGGCAAGAAATATCACCGTGCGGGCTGTCGGACCTTGAAAAAGAGTGACACAGAGGTAACGCTTGATGAAGCAAAATCCATGGGCTTGTCTCCGTGTGGCATCTGCAATCCGCCGCAGTAGATGTGCATTAGCATTTGTAACCGTTCACAGCAGATGCTCGTTATCTTTGCAGTCCGTATAATTACCATAAACCCTTGACGATTGCAAAACCGAAAAGTATAATAGAATAGCTAATGAATTCAATATTTTAATATAGATGGAGGAAACCAAATGGCACTGAGCAAAAAGCCGGTCAACGGCATGAAGGATATACTACCTGCAGAGATGGAAATCCGTGATTATGTGACAAGTGTGATCAAGGATACATACAGAAGCTTCGGATTTACACCGATAGAGACACCATGCATGGAGAATATAGCAAATCTCACAAGCAAGCAGGGCGGAGAAAATGAGAAGCTGATCTTCAAGGTAATGAAGAGAGGCGAGAAGCTGAATCTGGAGACAGCAAAGGAAGAGTCGGATGTAGTAGACTTTGGAATGCGCTATGACCTTACAGTGCCACTTTCAAGATATTATTCAAACAATGCCAACAACCTGCCATCGCCGTTTAAGGCACTTCAGATGGGCAGCGTGTGGAGAGCAGACAGACCACAGAGAGGCCGCTACAGACAGTTTACACAGTGTGATATAGATATACTCGGAGAGCCAAGCAATCTGGCAGAGATAGAGCTGATTACAGCAACCACTACCACAATCGGCAGACTCGGCTTCGAGAACTTTGAGATAAGAATCAACGAGAGAAGAATCCTAAAGGCAATGGCTGCTTACAGTGGTTTTGCTGAGGAGGACTACGACAGCGTATTTATCACACTCGATAAGATGGACAAGATAGGAGTGGAAGGCGTTGCAAGTGAGCTTGCACAGGATGGCTATCCACAGGAAAATATTGACAAATATCTTGATTTGTTCAAGCTTTTGGAGCAGACAAGGGATGTCACTGAGGGTGTAAATATACTTTCAGAAAAGCTCGGTGAATATTTAGACGAAGAAGTGGTTACAAATATGACAGAGATAGCTACTGCTGTCAATGCCACAAAGGGAGCAAAGTTTGAGCTCGTATTTGACCCTACACTTGTTCGTGGAATGAGCTACTACACAGGAACTATTTTTGAGATATCAATGCCTGAGCTTGGCGCAGCCTGTGGCGGTGGCGGACGATATGACAAGATGATTGGAAAGTTCACCGGAAATGATGTACCGGCCTGTGGTTTTTCAATCGGTTTTGAGAGAATTATCCTGCTTCTCATGGAGAGCGGCTTCAAGATTCCTGAGAGTCCAAAGAAGGTGGCTTATCTGGTTGAGAAGAAATATCCGGCAGACAAGCTTGTTGATGTCATGAACCAGGCAAAAGACGCAAGAGCAAACGGACAGCAGGTGCTTGTTGTGCGCATGAACAAGAACAAGAAATTCCAGAAGGAGCAGCTTATGAAAGAGGGCTACGAGGAGTTTGTTGAGTTCTTTAACAGATAGGAATCTGATAAGCAGCAGATTAGCCGTGCAGCAGCGGTACCAGACAGATATTAGAATAAATATATAGTAGAAATATAAGGAGCATAAAATGGCAGAATCAATGCAGGGCTTACATAGAAGCCATAGATGTACAGAGGTATCAAATGCCAATATCGGTGAGAAGGTCACCGTGATGGGCTGGGTACAGAAGAGAAGAAATTTAGGAAGTCTCATTTTCGTAGATTTAAGAGACAGAAGCGGAATACTTCAGATAGTATTCGGTGAGGAAAATGTAGGTGCAGAGGGCTTTGAAAAGGCAGGCACCTTAAGAAGTGAGTTCGTCATCGCAGTTGAGGGAACTGTTCAGAAGAGAACAGCTGCTGTCAATGAGAACTTAAAGACAGGTGATATCGAGGTTATCGCTACATCAATCAGAGTGCTTTCAGAGGCACAGACACCTCCATTCCATATTGAGGAGAATTCAAAGACCAGCGAGGACATCAGACTTAAATATCGTTATCTGGATCTTCGCCGCCCTGATATCCAGAGAAATCTCATGCTCAGAAGCAATGTGCTTCGCGTGATGCGTGACTTTATGGCAAACGAGGGATTTTTGGAGATAGAGACACCAATCCTTTGCAAGTCTACACCGGAGGGTGCCAGAGACTATCTCGTGCCAAGCCGTATACACCACGGACATTTTTATGCGCTTCCACAGTCACCACAGCTCTTTAAGCAGCTTCTGATGGCTTCAGGTTATGACAGATATTTCCAGATTGCACGATGCTTCCGTGACGAGGATCTGCGTGCAGACAGACAGCCTGAGTTTACACAGGCAGATATGGAGCTTTCATTTGTAGATATCGATGATGTAATCGAGGTAAATGAGAGACTCTTAAAGCACCTTTTTAAAGAGGTCATAAATGTGGATGTTGAGATTCCGTTTAAGCGTATGCCTTGGCAGGAGGCTATGGACAGATTTGGTTCTGACAAGCCTGATACACGTTTTGGTATGGAGCTTTGCGATGTTTCGGATGTGGTAAAGGACTGTGGCTTTGGAGTATTCACAGGAGCTCTTGAAAACGGTGGCTCTGTCCGCGGTATCAATGTAGAGGGACAGGCAAAGATGCCTCGTAAGAAGATTGACAAGCTTGTAGAGCATGCAAAGGGCTGTGGAGCAAAGGGACTTGCTTATCTGTGCATCAATGAGGATGGCACATACAAGTCATCATTTGCCAAGTTTATGACAGAAGCTGAGCTTGATGCACTTGTTGCAAAGATGAACGGAAAGCCGGGAGATTTACTTCTTTTCGCAGCAGACAAGAATAAAATCGTATGGAATGTACTTGGAGCGCTTCGTCTCATGCTCGGAGCTGAGCTTGGTCTGATTGATGAGAACAAGTACAATTTCCTCTGGGTAACAGAGTTCCCACTCCTTGAGTGGTCTGATGAGGAAAACAGATTTATGGCAATGCATCATCCATTCACTATGCCTATGGAGGAGGATTGGGACAAGATAGACTCAGATCCGGGCGCAGTTCGTGCAAAGGCATATGATATCGTACTCAATGGTACAGAGCTCGGTGGAGGTTCAGTGCGTATCCATCAGGATGACATCCAGGAGAAGATGTTTGAGGTGCTTGGCTTCACAAAGGAGCGTGCACATGAGCAGTTTGGATTCCTGCTTGATGCATTCTCATATGGTGTACCGCCACACGCAGGACTTGCCTTCGGTGTTGACCGTATCTGCATGCATATGCTGCATACAGACAATATCAAGGAGGTTATTGCATTCCCTAAGGTAAAGGATGCTTCGGATCTTATGTCAGAGGCACCCGGAACTGTAGATCCAAAGCAGCTTGAGGAGCTTGGAATAGCTGTGGCTGCAGAGGAAGATGAGGAATAACACTATAATATGAATTTGAAAAAAAATATTTTCAATGCGATTACAATAATACTGCTCGCCGCACTTATTGCGGGGGCAGTATTGCTTAATAACAGGATAAAAAAGCTCGAGGCACAGATGTCATACACATCAGACAACACATCGGTGATACTTTCCGATGTGCAGACCATGCAGGATGATATCAAGTCCACCCTTGAGGAGGAGGCCAGCCTAATAACAGACTGGGATATTTCCTTAAAAAGTGCAGACTTTACCGATAGGACATACACAGTCTCTGTCTCGGTGGTGCCAAAGGAGTACACAGAGGATACAAAAACCAGTGTATTTTTCGGTACAAACGAGATACCGCTCGAGCTAGACGGCATCAAGTATACGGGCGAGGCCACACTTCCACTGTCGGAGGACTATGCAGGCAATGTGACATTTCTGTTTGTTGACGGAAATAAGAGAAGCACAGAGGTGCTCGATAAGTTTGAAGGTGTGACATCAGTGTTCAAAAATGTAGCATCCGGCATACTTGCCGATAAACCAACCTTTGACAATGGCAGCATAAAGCTTGGCACAGATGTAGATGTAGCGGTCATGGGAAATGATTACTTTGACTTTAACAGTGTGCAGCTCGTAGTTGCAAGCTCAGATACAGAGCTAAAGACTTACGATATCAGACAGCTGTTGGCAGAAAACGGCACGGATAGTGCAGACTCTGCAGACACAGACTCCATCACATCCGCCTTAAGCCGGAAGGATGATGCCAAAAAAGATGGCTCAAAGAATAACACGGAAAATGATACCTCTGATGCCTCAAAAGAGGACGACGGTAAGCTCCATAGCCTCGAAGGCACAGTCAAAATCGAAGATTTAATCCCTGTCACAGCCGCAAGCAATATCAAAATATATGTCAAAGCAGTATCGGCACAGGGCTACACCTTCACATATGACCTGTTCGATGGTACAGTAAATCAGGACATCACAGACTTTGAAACCACAGCCGACATATCCGGCGGAGACTACACAGTAACCGATCCGACCGGCAGCAAATATGAACCATAAGAATATGATATAAAATTAAGCTCATTTCGCATAAGTGAAATGAGCTTTAAATTTAAAAAGTAAAAAGTGCCGGACAAAATTTCACGCCAGTGAAATAAGTCCGGCACTGCCAGAATGCAAGGTAGCAAAGCGCCTCGCTCATAAACCTGAATTAGCCGGAGAGTACACGGTGTGTTCCGAAGAAAAATGTGAACTGCCGCGGAGTTCCATAAATTAAAGAAGAAAGAAAACATAAATAAAATCGTAACCTGTCCGGATAAAGAACCGCGGCTGACTTCACATTTTTCTGAGGAATATACTGTGTGCTATGCCGGCAGCTTCACAATCTAAAAAGCGAGGCGCCCACCACCAATCATTTGATGAGCTGCGCCTCACCCTTCTTTTTTGCTGAGCGGCAGCGTAAATATAAACTCAGTTCCCACACCCTCAGTACTTATCACATTTATATTCTCACCATGCGCCTGCACGATTTCTTTAACTATAGACAGGCCAAGTCCCGTACCGCGCTTATCCTTTCCGCGGGATAAATCACTCTTGTAGAAGCGCTCCCAGATCTTTGAAAGGCTGTCCTTTGGTATACCGATACCGTGATCCTTTACTGATATAAACACCTTTTCATTTCTGATACTCGTCTCAATCTTGATACTCGAATCATTATTTGAAAACTTCACAGCGTTGTCTATCAGGTTGTAAAGAATCTGCTGGATTTTGACCATATCACCGCGCACGAAAAGCTCTTTTCCGGTGAGCAGCAGGTCAAAGCTTAAGCCCTTTTCACTGCATTTACCCTCGAAGGTAAGGATTGTCGTGCGGATCATTGTATTGATGTCAAAATCAGCAATATCCAGGTGTATGCCGTGATGACCGAACTGGTTCAGATCAATAAGACTCTTGGTGAGCTTATTAAGCCTCTCGGTCTCAAAAAGTATGATGTTTAAGTATTTATCCTGCATCTCAACAGGAATGGTTCCGTCCAGCATGGCCTCCACGTAGCCCTTTATCGAGGTAAGAGGGGAGCGGAAGTCATGTGACACGTTGGAAACAAACTTGCGCTGATCCTCCTCAAGCGTATCAAGCTCAGTTGCCATGTAGTTTAGTGTGTTTGCCAGATAGCCGATTTCGTCATTGGAATGTACATCAATCTGGGCAGTGAAATCGCCCTTTGCATACTTCTTTGCGGTCTTTGTGATTTTGGTGATAGGACGGTAAATGGAGCGGCTCATCGTGACAAGCATAATAAATGCCACTGCAAAAATGAGCGCTACAGTGTAAAAGGAGATATTCATAAAACCGTTTACACCTGCCGTGATATGGCTCATTGTCTTGTGAATGACTATGTAGCCGATATTCTGGTACGAGACATTTACCGGGGAAAATACGGACAGCATCTTATGCTTGAAGGAGCCGTAAAAATTTCCAATCATATAGTTGTCGCTGCCAAAATCGGTGACATCAAAGCCATTTATCACTACAGGCTTAGAACTGTCATTTTGGATATCAATGCCTATTGACGGATCATCTGAGTCTATGAGCAGCTCACCGTCAGGGCTGACCACCCATACCTCGGCATCCATATAGTCGGCTACGATTTTCATGTGATTCTGGAAATCGCTAAGCGACATGGATGAGCCAAAGTATTCACTGGCATAGTCACCTGCAATGATGGATGCCTCCCTGTAGAGATTGGATGCTTCCTGCTTTTCGATATAGTCTGTGGTGAGATGCTGTGTAAAGGTGCATATAATGAAAAAAGCGATGACACCGTAAATCAGGTAGCTGATTAACAGCTTAGAGTAGATGGTATGCTTCATTATTTATTTTACCTCAAACTTGTATCCGATGCCCCAGACAGTTGCGATGCGCCAGGTTGGCTTGTCCTTGATTTTCTCGCGGAGACGCTTTACATGCACGTCGACAGTGCGGGTGTCACCGACATATTCATAGCCCCATATGTTGTCCAGAAGCTGCTCCCTTGTAAACACCTGATTTGGAGATGAGGCAAGAAAATATAATAGCTCAAGCTCCTTTGGCGGCATATCAATCTGCTGTCCGTCATAAGTGACAGAGTAGTTCGACAGATTTACAATAAGCCCCGGGTACTCCACACACTTGATATCTACGGAAGCATAGGCTTCCGGCTTTGCAGGCTGGAAACGTCTGAGCACGGCCTTGACTCTTGCCACAAGCTCCTTTGAGTCAAAGGGCTTGAGTATATAGTCGTCGGCGCCAAGCTCCAGGCCTAAAACCTTGTCAAATACCTCGCCCTTTGCGGAGAGCATGATAATCGGCACATCGGACTTTGCACGTATCTCACGGCATACCTGATAGCCATCTATGCCCGGAAGCATGAGGTCCAAAAGAAGCATGTTTGGCTTGTAGTGCTCGAACGCGATAAGAGCCTGCTCACCGTCATTTACGATTTTGGTGTCATAGCATTCCTTGGTCAGATATAGAGATATAAGCTCTGCTATATTGTTGTCGTCGTCTACTATCAGTATTTTCTGTTTAACAGCCATTTCTAATCTCCTTCTTAAAAATTATTTATATTCCGTAAAAGTACATTGTCGTTATTTAAAGGTTGCGATGGTTACTCCGGCATCGCCCTCACCAAACTCACCGAGATGGTATTCCGCAATAGTTTTTGTCCTCTTAAGGAGTCCATGCACAGCCTTTCGCAGTGCACCGGTGCCTTTTCCGTGGACAATGCGCACAGATGTAAGATGAGCGATATATGCGTCGTCCAAGTATTTATCTAAGAGAGCAAGTGCCTCATCCGTAGTCTTTCCAATCAGGTTGATTTCTGATGAAACTGACAGCGATTTGCTCATCTTTATCTTGCTTCCGCTGCCGCCGTACTTCTTGGCAGGAGAGACATCGTCGTTTAAGAGCACGAGGTCATTAATATTAACCAGCGAGCGCAGTATACCCATCTGCACATACAAATCGCCCTTGGCGTTTGGCAGAGTGTGGACAGTTCCCTTCAGATTGAGGGAGAGCACAAGCACAGAATCACCGATGCGCAGCTTCTTAGGCGCCTTGTGATTTGCCTTGGCAGTGTTTTTCTTGATGTCTGACAGCTTCTTTTCCTTGTCATTCATCTTGTCACGAAGGGCAGAGCGCTCCTTTTCCATCTGGCTCATAGGAGCCTGCCCCTGTCCGTATTTGTTGAAATTGCGGATGGTTTTGTCGGCAAGTTCCTTTGCATCCTGCAGTATCTTGTAGGCTTCCTCATTTGCCTCACGTAAAATCTTGTCTTTGCTCTTGTCTATGCGCTCGTTTTTCTCTTCGAGCTGTTTCTTGAGCTTTTCAATCTCGGCCTTGTAGCTGTTGATTTCAAGCTGTTCCTTTTCGATGGTTTGTCGCTGTGACTCGAGGCTTGCAATCAGATCCTCAAAATCAAGGTCGTTATCATTAATCCTGCTTTTTGCATCCTCGATGATGCTTTCGTCCAGACCAAGCTTTGATGAGATTGCAAATGCGTTACTCTTTCCAGGAATACCGATTAACAGGCGGTAGGTAGGGCTTAAAGTCTCCACGTTGAACTCGCAGCAGGCATTTTCCACTCCGTCTGTGGAAAGCGCATATACCTTCAGCTCACTGTAGTGTGTGGTGGCCATGGTGATGGCACCATACTGGTGCAGTCTGTTTAAAATTGAGATGGCAAGTGCCGCACCCTCTGTCGGGTCGGTTCCAGAGCAGAGCTCATCGAACAGGCAAAGGCTTCTGTCATCAGCTTTTTCAAGAATTTTTACGATATTGGTCATGTGAGACGAGAAGGTACTGAGACTTTGCTCAATACTCTGCTCATCGCCTATATCCGCAAAGACATCCTCAAAGATGGCGAGCTTTGACCTGTCAGCCGCAGGAATGTGAAGACCTGCCTGACCCATGAGGGTAAACAGTCCGATGGTTTTTAAGCTTACGGTTTTACCACCGGTATTGGGGCCGGTGATGACCAGAAGGTCAAAATCCTTTCCGAGATGGATATCAATCGGAACCACCTTTTTCGAAGGAAGGAGAGGATGACGTCCTTTCCGGATCTGGATATAGTGATCGGTATTAAAAACCGGCTTTGTTGCATTTAAGTCAAGTGCAAGGGAAGCCTTGGCAAAAATAAAGTCAAGCTGTGTCATCAGCTGTTGGTTGCGCGCCAGCTCTTCCGTGTGTTCGGCGCAGAGCTGACTTAAGGAAAAGAGAATGGCTTCGATCTCTTCCTTTTCCTGAATGGAAAGCTCTTTCAATTGATTGTTGAGATTGACGATGGCTTCCGGTTCGATGAAAAAGGTAGAACCGGTCGAGGACTGATCATGTACCATACCTCTGACCTGTCCCTTATATTCTGCCTTGACAGGAATACAGTAGCGGTCGTTACGCATCGTAATAACGTTGTCCTGCAGGTAGGTTCGGTAGGAGCCGTTCACCATGCTGTTCAGCTGGGAGTGAATTTTGTCTCCGGTTAAAACAATGGAACGGCGGATGGATTTCAGCTTCGGACTGGCATCGTCTGCAATTTCCTCTTCGGACAGAATACAGCGGCTGATTTCCTCCGATACTCTGGTAAGCGGTTCCAACGCTGCAAAATAGGGTGTTAACGAGGTATCGGCATCCTCCTCGCGGGCTTTGCGTCCATAGGATTTGATGCGGGCGGTATTCTGGAGAAGACCTGCGATGCCGAGAAGCTCCGGGATGGAGAGGGCGGAGCCGATCTCCAGACTCTTGATGGCAAACTGCAGATCCTTGTTGCCGCCAAAGGAAGTAGAGCCCTTCGTAAGCAGCATGGAGAGTGCATCGGCTGTTTCCTGCTGGGCTTCCTCAATTGCAGATAAATCCGTGGAAGGAATAAGCTTGCGGCACAGTTCCCGCCCAGGAGCAGAGGTTGCTTTGTCTATCAGTAATTGAATGATTTTGTCGTATTCCAGGGTGTGTAAAACTTTGGTGTTCATAAAATAATGTTTAACTCCTTGACATTTGGGTGAGTACAGTGGTTTTGTTCCATTATGGGTAAAATGGACAAGAATGCTATTTATAGCATAATTAATTAAAGTATAACATATTTGGAAGTGGAATAGATATAAAGTTATAAAAATGTAGATGAAGAACTTTACAAAAAAATCTTGGGTGAACAGGACGATAAAGATCAGGTATTTGAGAAAATCAGACAAGTCAAGGTGTCAGTTA
>OIBF01000371.1_pt1 | contig 15152 bp, 14 predicted proteins | sample 1580921 | NCBI WGS metagenome assembly OIBF01 (sample SAMEA3882506, study PRJEB24775) | human gut metagenome | biome: human-associated habitat; feature: intestine environment; material: feces | place: Netherlands | collected 2009/2010
GTCAGATCAAACTCCCGGCCAAGCTCCTCCAGCATCTCGGGCAGAGCCGCGGTATGGTGGAAGAGCGCATCACTCTGCCGCAGGCCCAACTGGCCTTCCTTGACCGGAAGAAAGCGTTTCTTTGCGCAAACAACCTCTCCGGCTGTGTGAAAAACCGCCAGAGAGGTTGCATAGTTGCTTGTGTCGATGCCCAGCGTATAGTGGCTCACTGTTCTTCCGACTCCACCGGCTCCGTATCCAGACCCTGCTCACGGGCAACAGCACCCAGCAGACCATTCACGAACTGATAGTCCTCATCTGCGCCGTATTTCTTGGTCAGCTCCACAGCCTCATTGATGACAATACCGGGCTTACGCTCGTCGCCATACAGCATCTCAGCCAGAGCCAGACGCAGGACAGTCAGGCTGACACGGGGCAGGCGCTCCATGGTCCAGTTGCGCAGATGGTCACGGATGAGGTCGTCCACCTCTGCAGAGTGGCTGTAATAGGCACTCAGCAGGCGCTGGCCGAACACATCCACAGGACGCTCTTCCCCACACTCATTGTTCGTATCCAGTGCTTCCTGCAGGGGCACATCACCAAAGGTCTGGGAAAAAGCCAGCAGGAACGCATTCTCACGGGCTTCACGACGGGGCAAAATATTTTCCATAATCTTCCTCTTCTACTTTTTATTCCTGTTCCTCAGCCGCAAGGCCGGCAATGACAAGGTTCACACGGCTTACCGTGACATTGGTCATGTTCTGAACAGCAGACTTGACATTTTCCTGTACCTTTTCGGCCACAGCAGGGATCTTTGCACCAAACTTAACCACCAGATTCAGGGTCAGTTCTGCGGTGCCATCCCGCATCTCCACGGTAACAGGGGGCTGGATGCTGGCAGCAGCCAGCAACTCCTTGACCTTTTTGTTCTGCTTGCCGCAGGAGACCTCGGACACACCGTCCACTTCCAGTGCAGCACAGCGTGCGATCTTGCCGATGACCTCGGTGGAAATTTGCAGGCTCCCGCCCTTAAGATCCATATTCTGTAAATCCATTCTATGGTCCTCCATCTAAAATAAGCGTGTGCTCATTTATTTTATTTCCATCTGTTCAGGGAAGCTTCCCTGTCATTGAATGCTTACGTCTTATTATAGCAAAGTTTTGGAATTTATACAACACCCACCTGCATTTCTTGCCATCTGTTTCTGTTCAACTTGACGGATTCCACTGCGCAAAGTGCAAGCTGCCATACAACACACTGCAAAAACGAGCAGGGCACAATCCGGCGGCACCCGCCGCATCAAAAGGACCCGGGCAGGCAGGGTGCTGAACACATCCGCCTCCCCGCCCGGCAGCAGCAGATAGAACAGGGCCAATGAAAGCGGCAGATGGAGCATCCTGGCCCGGTAGAGCGGGCGCAGGGTCATTTCCGGCGGGCAGATGGTGCGCACCTGCAGCAACACAGAAAGCCCCTGCACGCTCAGTGCTGCACAGCAGAGCAGGCTCCCCCATCGTCCGGTGCGGGAGGCCAGGTCACAGCCGGAGCAGACTTCCAGCAGAATGGAACAGAGTGTGCCCGCACCGGCAGGCAAAAGCGCCCCTGCCCCGGCGGCCAGCATCCGGAAAAAGAGGATAAACCCACAAAGCTTGCAGTACGTTATGGCTGCATCGGCTAGGATCTCATCCAGCCGCGGCGGTGCAGGAGATGCTGGCGCTGCAGATCCCGGTTTGACCGAACGCACTCCTGCAAACCGGTTCAGCAGGGCGGCGGTCAGATAGTTTGCGGTGATCTGTGACGCAAACAGCAGCACGCCAAGCTCTGCACTGCCCAGCAGGCTCTGCCCCACCGTCAGAACCACAAAGGATGGCCCGGAACAGATACAGGCAGGCAGCAGAGCATCCGCTTCCTCAGCCGTAAGCTGACCGGTCCTGACTGCCTGCGCCGCAGCACTGGCCGCTGGTGCAAAGCCCCCCAGGAACCCGATGCAGAGCACCCGTGCCGCACAGGGTGTGCGGATGCCGATGCCCCACGCCGCCAGACGGAACAGCAGGGCCAGCAGGTCGCTTTCCGGGCATTGGACGAGCAGGCGCGATACCACGAGAAACGGGAACAGCGAGAGCAGCAGCGGCCCGCTGCAGAGGGTCAGCCCTTCCCGCAGAGCAGCGGCACAAACCTCCGGCACTGCAAACGGCAGAATCCCTGCCGCCAGTGCCAGCAAAAACAAACCCATCTGATCCCATCTGAAAAGCTGATTCATACACATGCCCTCCGGTTCCATATATATGTGATACGGGGCGCAGTTTTGCCCGGCGGGGAGGGAGCGGGTGTGAAACAGCAGAAAACCGGGCGGCTCTCCCTGCGCGGCTGGTTTGGCCGGATGCTGCGCCAGCCTCCCCGGGGCTTTTATGGGCAGCCGTCTGTCTATCTGAGCGGCGGTGTGATGGAGATCGAGCACTTCCGCAGGGTGCGCACCTATGAGGAGGGCAGGCTCTGCCTGGAATTCACGGGCGGGCTGTTCACCGTGTATGGGGACGGGCTTAGAATCGAAACGCTGGCCGCTCACCGAATTACTCTGCGGGGACGGTTTTTACGCACAGAATTTTCCAGCAATTAGGGAGGGATGCAGCATCTTACAGCTTTGGGCCGGGGCAGCATTTTCTGCCCGGAACGGTGATACCGAGGGCCTGCTCTCCGAAGCTGCACGGACAGGCCTGCATCTCACCGACATCTTCCCTGCTCCCGGCGGCTTTACAGCCCGATGTGCGGCATGGCGTTACCTCCGGCTGGCAAAACTTGCCCGCAAGCGGCGGGTGCATCTGCACATCCGCAAAAAGACAGGGCTGTTTTTCTTTCTGCGGCCCTACCTCCGGCGGCGGGGGCTTTGGGCCGGGCTTTTGCTGTTTGTGCCGCTTTTGCTTTGGTCACAGGGCCTTGTCTGGGCTGTGGATGCTTCCGGCCTGACGACCGGCCAGCAGGCGCGGGCAGCTTCCGTTCTGCGGGAAACCGTTTCCTTGATGCCGGGCAGTATCGTCACGCAGGAAAAACTTGCCGCCGGGGAATATGCGCTGCTGCAGAGCGGTGAATTCTCGTGGGTCAGCCTGAATTTTCAGGACGGGCGGCTGGAACTGGAAGCGGCAGAAGCCAAACCGGTGCCGGAGATCGCCGCCGGAACGCTCCATGGCCTGCGGGCAAAGACTGCGGGCACGGTGGTCAGCACAAACCTTGTCAGCGGGACGATGCTGGTGGTTCCCGGGCAGGCAGTGGAAAAAGACCAGGGACTCATCGGAACTGCCCGGGCTGAACGGGACGGCACGCTGATCTTTCAGCCTGCCGCTGGAAGCGTCCGGGCACAGTTCGAGTGGGAGTTTGCGGAAGAGCTTCCACTGACGGCTGCCACATACCAGCTGACCGGGAACACTGTCGTTCAGCGAAGGCTTTTCCTTGCCGGGCAGGTGTTTCCATTGCCTTCCCTTTTCTCCCCTGCGGACGATTCCACGGCGGTCACACGGCATCTTCAGCCGGAGCTTCTGGGGCTGACGCTCCCGCTTTCCATCGAGGAAATCACCTATTACGAACAGGCAGAAAATGAAGTTCATTCCTCAGAGGATGAAGCCAGTGCACTGGCCCGTCTGCATGGCTTACAGACCTTGCAAAATGATTACCCGGACGCAGAATTTGTGGCGCAGAAAGTAGATGTCACAACCGAGAACGATATGCTGCATTACCGGGTAGTCTACACCATCATCGCTGACATCTGCACCTGAAAACGGCCCGGAGTTTCTCGCTCCGGGCCGTTTTCAGGTTACATCTTATGCATTTTCGGCGGGCTCTTCGGCCGCTTCTTTTTTATAAGCAGCCTTCTCCACCAGCTGATTCAGATCAAAATGATATTTGGTGTGGCAGAAATGACAGACGACCTCGCAGTCAGGATCCTCATCCCGGAGCTTTTCCAGCTCCTTGCGGCCCAGGCTCAGCAGCATCTCTTCGGTGCGCTCGGCACTGCAGTCACACTTGTACTGCACCTCGCGCTCGTCCAGAACATTGGGGTTGAAGCCTGCCAGAGCAAGGGTCATCATATCCTCTGGGGTCTTGCCATCCCGAAGCAGTTCAGTGACGGAAGGCATTGCGGCGATGTTCTGCTCCAGCTGGGTGATCTCGGCATCGGTGGCACCGGGCAGCAGCTGCAGCAGGAAGCCGCCCGCACAGGCAATGGTCAGGTCAGTATCCACCAGCACACCCAGAGCGCAGACGGTAGGCACCTGCTCGCTGTAAGCATAGTAGCTGGTCAGGTCCTCGGCGATCTCGCCGGAGACCAGCGGCACCTGGCCCACAGTGGGTTCTTTCTGCAGGCGGTTGTCACGGATGACAGTCAGCACGCCGTTTTTGCCCACAGCACCGCCCACATCCAGATGGCCGTTTGCTTTCAGAGGCAGCTCTACCAGCGGATGGTCGATGCAGCCCTTGACATTGCCGGTACCATCGGTACAGGCAACAACCGTGCCGGTGGGGCCGCCGCCCGCCACACGCAGCGTAATGGAATCGCCGTCATCCTTGAGCATGGAGCCCATCAGGGACGCACCGGTGAGCAGGCGGCCCAGGGCTGCGCTGCAGGTCGCACTGGTGTGGTGCAGCTGCTCGGCCGTGCGGACGATCTCAGTGGAGTCCACACCGCAGAACACAACACCGCCGTTTTCAGAAATACCGCGGATCAGATTAGACATTTTCTTTTTCCTCCAATTGGGTATACTGCTTGACGGCACAGAAGAAATAGCGCTCGCTCTCTTCGGTCAGGGGGCCGAAGCTCTCACCGTCGCAGACCTTTTCCAGCACAAAGCCGTGCTTTTCCAACGCAGCTCGGATGGTATCCAGGTCGTAGGTATATTCATAGAACTGTTCATGGAAGTGTTCGCCGGTCTCGCGGTAGTCGATGTCCACCGTGATCTCCACCCGGCGGTCCGCAGGGTGATAGTGGTTGCGCCAGACGCAGGCAGCATCCTCTTCCTCAAAGGTAAATACATTCTCCCCCAGCACCTTCTGGTGCTTGTAAGGGGTGTTCATATCAAAGAGGAACACCCCGCCCTCTTCCATGAAAAAAGCCGCGTTGGCAATGGCGGTATCCAGATCCGGGATGTGGTTGAAGGTATCGAAGGTAGACACCGCGCCCCGGATGGTGCCGTAGAGGTCAAGCTTGAGCAGATCCTGCTGCAAAAGCAGCAGCTTGCCGGAAAGGCCCAGCTGTTCCGCCTTATCCCGCACAACACAGAGCATCTCCTCGGACTGATCGATGCCGATCATATCATAGCCCGCCTGGGTCAGCATCAGGGTCAGCTCCCCTGTTCCACAGCCCAGATCGGCCAGAATGCCATCCCGGATATCGTGGGCATTCAGCTCCTGCCGGATCTGCTCATAGAGGGCATCATAGTCGGCTTCGCCGTTGAATTCATCATAGAAATAGGCAAATTCATTGTAGGCCATGGTTTACTCCGCTTCCTCGTCATCGGTGAACTCAGCCGCCACAGCCTCGTTCAACACCGCCTGCAGCTCCGGGATGCCGTAGCCGTTCTCGCCGCTGGTCAGCACCACCTTCTGGCAGCCATAGGGCAGGCAGACCTTTTCAAAATCCTCCTGTGTCTTGGCCAGCTGGCTCTTTTTGAGCTTATCGGCTTTGGTCAATGCCACAACAAAGGGGATCTGATGGTAGTGCAGATACTTCAGCATCTGCAGGTCATCCGCGCTGGGGGCGTGGCGGCAGTCGATGAGCTGCACCAGCAGGGTATGATGCCGGGGGGCCTCAAAATAGCTGTTGATGAGGTCATCCCAGCGCTCGCGGTCCGCATTGCTGACCTTGGCATAGCCATAGCCGGGCAGATCCACAAAATAGCAGTTGTCCACCTCATAGAAGTTGATGGTGGCCGTTTTGCCCGGTGTACTGGATACACGGGCAAGGTTCTTGCGGTTGCACAACTTGTTGATGAGGCTGGACTTGCCCACGTTGGAACGGCCTGAGAAGCTGAGTTCCGGACGGTCACTTTCGGGCAGCTGGCTGGAAATGCCGTAGCTTGCAATAAAATCCGCTTTGTTGTAATTCATCGTTTGCTCCTTTGATTAGCAGACAGCCCCCGGCTTCGGTTTTTCCGGTGTAGGCGGGATGGCCGCTTCCACCGGCTTTGCCTTTTTGGCGGGGTGCGGATGACGGGCAGAAACGCTCTTGGGCTTGAGCAGAGCGGCATTGAGCACCTGTGCGAGGTCAGACATGGGCAGGAAGGTCAGATTCTTCTTCACCTCGTCATCCACCTCGTACAGGTCCGGAACGTTATCCTTGGGGATGAGCACAGTTTTCATCCCCTCACGGTAGGCAGCCATGCTCTTTTCGCGCAGGCCGCCGATGGGCAGCACATTGCCGTGCAGGGTGATCTCGCCGGTCATGGCAACATCACCGCGCACCGGGATGCCGGACAGGCAGGACACCAGAGCCGTGGTCAGAGTAACACCGGCGCTGGGGCCGTCCTTGGGCACGGCACCCTCGGGGGCATGGATGTGCAGATCGCACTTTTTCAGCCGCTCAGGGTCGATGCCGTATTCCTCGGCGTGAACACGGACATAGGTAATGGCCAGCTGGGCACTTTCCTTCATCACGTCGCCCAGCGAGCCGGTGACGGTGATCTTGCCGCTGCCATTATCCATGACCTGCACTTCGATGGGCAGAGTCTCGCCGCCGATGCTGGTCCAGGCCAGACCGTTGGCAATGCCAATGGCATTGGTCCGGTTGAGAAAATCAGGCTTGACAAAGCGGGGCCCCAGCAGCTCTTCCAGGCTGCTGCTGGTCACAGAAACGTTTTCCGCCTCACCGGACGCGATCTTGCGGGCGCACTTGCGCAGGACACTGGTAATGGTACGCTCCAGGGTGCGGACACCGGCCTCACGGGTGTAGCCGTCAATGATGCCGTAGAGCGCGCTCTGGGAGAAGGTGACCTTTCCGGCCAGACCGCAGGCCTTGAGCTGCTTGGGTACCAGATGCTTGCGGGCAATGTTGTATTTCTCCACCCGGGTATAACTGGGCAGCTCAATGACATCCATGCGGTCACGCAGAGGGCCGGGAATGGCGCTCAGATCATTTGCCGTGGTGATAAAAAGCACATGGCTCAGATCAAACGGCATATCGATAAAGTGATCATTAAAGGTGGTGTTCTGCTCGGGATCAAGAGCTTCCAGCAGGGCGGCGGCCGGGTCACCCCGGAAATCGCCCGCCAGCTTGTCGATCTCGTCCAGCAGCATCAGCGGGTTCGAGCTCTTGGCCGTGATCATCGCGCTGATGATCTTGCCCGGCATGGCGCCGATATAGGTGCGGCGGTGGCCGCGGATCTCGGCTTCATCCCGCACGCCGCCAAGGCTGATGCGCACATACTTGCGGCCCAGACTTTCGGCGATGGAGCGTGCAATGCTGGTCTTGCCGACACCCGGAGGGCCGACCAGGCAGATGATCTGGCCCTTGACGTCCGGGGCCAGCTTGCGGACCGCCAGCACTTCGAGGATGCGGTCTTTGACCTTTTTCAGGCCGTAGTGGTCGCGGTCCAGGATCTGCTGGGCACGGTTGATGTCCAGATCATCCTCGGTATAGCTGTTCCACGGCAGGTCCAGGCAGGTGTCCAGATAGGTGCGGATGACCGTTGCCTCCTGATTGGAGCCCTGCATCTTGGCAAGGCGGTCCACTTCCTTGAGCAGCTTCTTCTCACGGTCGGCATCCAGATGCAGCTCGGTGATCCTGCGGCGGTACTCCTCGGCCTCTGCCGTGGTATCATCGTCCTCGCCCAGCTCCTGGCTGATCATGTGCATCTGCTCATGCAGGTAGTAATCACGCTGGTTCTTGTCCATGGCCTCGTCCACTTTCTGGGCGATCTCCTTGTCGATTTCCAGCATCCGGCGCTCCCGATGCAGGCGTTCCACCAGCAGGCGCAGACGGCCGATGAGGGTGCTTTCCTCCATCACAGCCTGCTTATCCTCAAAGCGGAAGAGCAGATTGGCGGGGATGTACTCGCACAGGAAGGCGGGGTCGTTATTCGAGGTAACAGCAAACACCACGTCCTTGCTGATGCGGGGATTCATGGAAAGCACCGCGTCGAAGCTTGTTTTTACGTTGCGGAGCAGGGCCTCCGCCTCGGTCTCTTCCTCTGTCTTGATGGGGCGCACAGGAGCCGGCCGCACCGATGCCAGCAGGAAGCTGCCTTCGGTATCCAGCTCGGTGCGCTTGGCGCGGAACTTGCCCTCCACCAGAATGCGCACCAGATCATCCGAAACACGCATAACCTGCTTGATCTCGGCCACAACGCCGTACTGGTACATCTCCTCTGCCTTGGGGTCCTCAGCCTTCATATCCTTCTGCGCAATGAGGAACACCTCAGATTTATTCCGCACGGCCCATTCCACAGCGGCAATGCTCTTGTCACGGCCCACCTCAAAATGCAGCAGGTTGTTGGGGAACACCACCAGCCCACGCAGGGCAATGGCGGGAAGATGGAGGATATTGCGCTCCACCTTGACAGTCACTTTTTCAGACATAAACTCATACCTCCCAGCTGCCCCGCGCCAAAGTGCGCTATCCCGTGGGCAGTTTTTTTGTTGGGTAAAAATTCAGATTTGATTTATTATATCGGATTCCAGCCCCGGTTGCAACCGGGCAGCTCATCCTTTGCGGTTTTCCTGGATATTATAACCCAGCCGTCCCAGCGCAGGCAGTATGGCCCGCAGGGTGACACTGGTGAGCATTCCCATCACAAGGCCCAGCACCAGCATAATCGGTGCATAGTAAAGGGACACTGCTGTGGAAAGGATGACACTGGCTCCCAGCAGCTGTCCGATGTTGTGGGCCAGCGCGCCGCAGACCGACAGGATGAACCAGGTAGGCCGCAGCGGGCAGTGATAGTAGAGCAGCCACATCACCAGCAGTGAGAGCAGGCCGCCGCAGAGGGAAAGAAAACCTGCCGTCCAGCCGGAGACCAGAAAGACGAAGAACGCCTTCAGCACATCCAGCACAAGGGCCTGTTTTGGCCCCATGAAGAACAGGGCATACATCACCACAATATTCGCCAGACCCAGCTTCATGCCTGGCAAAAGCCCGGGGATGACCAATGTGCCCTCGATGAAGGAAAGCGCCATCGCCAGAGCAAACAGCAGACCTGAAAGGGCGATGCTGTGCGTTTTGTTGTAATTGCGGCGGTTATGAGGCATCATTGTTCTCCTTTGCAGCGGATTATTCTTCACCAGCAGCCTGTTCGTACTGCTCCTGCTCTTCCATTGCCTTTTCCCAGGCAGCAAACAGCTCCTCCTGATGGAAGCGCAGATCACTGAGCTCATCGCTCTTTTGGCGGAGCAGATCGGGGTCATTGTAGACCTCCGGGGAGTTGATCTCATTGTCAAGCTCCACTTCTCTTGCCCCGCAGGCTTCCATTTCATCCTCGCAAGCCTTGATCTTGGCCCGTAGCTCCGCGCGGCGGCGGCGCTGCTCTTTGCCGTAACCGGCCTTGGCGGGCTGATCCCCGGCTTTTTCTGGGGCAGCTGCAGGAGCGGCACGGCCCATCAGGGCATCGTAGCTCGGATACAGGGTGGCCTTGCCATCTTCCAGATAGAGGATGGGACAGCCCAGACTGTTCATCAGATGGCGGTCATGGGTGACCATGAGCAGGGTCCCAGTGTATGCCATCAGGGCTTCGGTCAGGTTCTCGCGGGTGTAGATGTCCAGGTGGTTGGTGGGCTCGTCCAGAAACAGCAGATTCGGGCGCTCCAGCACGATCTCCGCAAAGCGCAGACGCGCCAGCTCGCCGCCGGACAATGCTTCGCAGGGTTTGAACACCGTATCGCCCCGGAAGCCCAGCTTTGCAAGGTGGCTGCGCACTTCCAGCTCGGTCATGCGGGGGTACTTGTTCCAGATGACGTCAATGACCCTGCCCTGCCCCAGACGGTTCTGCTGCTGGGCAAAGATGCTGGGACGTGCTCCGGTGCCCAGCCGCACCATGCCGCCGGAGGGGCGGCGCTTGCCGTCCAGCACCTGCATCAGGGTGGATTTGCCCGCACCGTTGGGGCCGGCAATGATAAGCCGCTGCCCGCGGCAGACCGTATAGGTAAAGGGTTCCAGCAGGGTGCGCTCCCCGATCCTGATGGTCAGGTTCTTCATCAGCACCAGCTCGTTCCACGGCTCCACATCATACTCAAAGCGGAACTTGAGCTGGTTCGTTTCATCCTTTGGTGCTTCCGTGATCTCCAGCTTTTCCAGCTGTTTGCGACGGCTCTGGGCCATCTTGGTGGTGGAAGCACGCACAAGGTTGCGGTCAACATAATCCTGCAGCTTTTCGGCCAGTGCTACATCTGCATCGTGCTGCTTCTGGCGCAGGGCATCGGCAGCTTCCTTCTGGGGCAGATAGGCTGAGAAGTTGCCCTTATAAGTGGTCATGGTCTGGAAGGAGACCTCCCAGATCTTGGTGCAGATATTGTCCAGGAAATAGCGGTCATGGCTGACGACCAGCACGGCACCGGAATAGCCCTTGAGGTAATTCTCCAGCCATTCCATGGTGGCAAAATCCAAGTGGTTGGTAGGCTCGTCCAAGATCAGGACATCCGGCTTTTCCAGCAGCAGCTTTGCCAGACGCAGGCGCGTCAGCTCACCGCCCGAAAGCACGGCGATATTCTTCGTCCAGGTATCCTGCGCAAACCCCATACCGGACAGCACCTTTTTGATGTTGACATCCATATTGTAGCCGTCAGCGGCATCAATGATGTTCTGCAAGGCATCGTGCTGTTCCAGCAGAGAGGCATCCTCCGGGCTGACGGCCATTCTGCGCTCCAGGATCTGCATCTGGGCCATGGCATCCAGCACATGGGCAAAGCAGGAACGCATCTCGCCGTAGATATCCAACGTGGGGTCGAGCTTTGCATTCTGCTCCAGATAACCCAGCGTCACACCATGGGTCACACTGAACTCACCCTCGTAGTCCGTATATTCGCCGGTCAGGATCTTCAGCAGGGTCGTTTTGCCTGCGCCGTTCTGGCCCACGATGCCGATGCGGTCCTCCCGTTCGACACTAGCCGTGACATCATGCAGAACGATCTTCTCGCCAAAGCTCTTGCCCAGCTTTTCCAAATGTATCAACATTGTTCGTTTTCCAATCTCTCACACAGGCCGCACAGCATTACAGCTGGTGGCGGCGATTCTTCAGGCCCACATTGGCCAGTTCCTCCGGCTCCATCACCAGCGGGTAAAGCTCTTCCAGGCTGCTGATCTCATAGGTAGGAACGACCTTGCCGGGATTCTCGGCGTGGTTGGGGTTATACCAGCAGGTATCCAGCCCGGCGTTGCTGCCGCCCTGAATATCGCTGGCCAGACTGTCGCCCACCATCAGGACGTGCTCCCGGTTCTCCACACCCAGCGCGCGCAGGGCGGCATCAAAGATGCGGGCATTGGGCTTTTCGCAGCCCATTTTCTCAGAGATGAACACGTCCTCCATAAAGTTCATCACGCCGCTTTCCGCCAGACGGCGGGTCTGCACCATCTGGGCACCGTTACTGACGATAGCCAGCGTTGCCACCTCGGAAAGCTCCCGCAGCACGTCCAAAACCTCGGCGCTCATCAAGTCCGGGTGGGTGGACAGCTGCTCCAGATAGAAGCGGTTCATCTCCACGCCGTCACCGGCGGCATCGATGGTCTTTAAGAAGCGGCTGAACCGCTCGCTGAACAGCTTTTCGCGGCGGATCTGGCCTTTTTCCAGCTGCCGCCACAGCTCCTCGTTGATGGTGCGGTAGGTCTGCACGGTCTCGGCGTCCGGCTCGATGCCGTAGTTCACCAGCGTTTCGGCCAGCGCCTTGTTTTCCGCTGCGTCAAAGTTGAGCAGCGTATTGTCTGCATCGAACAGGATGCAATAATATTTTGCCATAGTATCTCACTTTCTTTTCAGCATTTCCCACTTTGGTGTATCAACAGGGAGAAGCCAGCCCCACCCCCGGCAGAGCTGGCTTCCCATTATTCAGAAACGATCTCATACGCAGACAGGTCTGTTTGTGCCGGGGTGTTGTCCGGACACATTGTTTTACCCTCGCAGGGCGTCAGACCACATTTCTGCATTTCTTCCTCCAGTGCGCTGTTATCCACGTTTTCCCAGTCGGTATCGTAGTAATCCACGCTGCCGTCGGTCACGTCATACTCGCCGGGCAGGGCGGGCGTGCGCATCGCTTCCCAGTACATAAGGCTCCACCTTCCTCTCCCGCCAGCCTATGCGGCGCAAGGAGGAAATGTGCCCTTAGTTGGCAGCTTCCTTGCTGGCGCTGACTTCGGTCTTGGAGGACGCGGGCTTTTCCTCTTTAGAAGAGGCTGGTTTTTCCTCCTTGGAAGAGGAACTGCTCTGCGAAGAAGAGACGGGCTTTTCTTCCTTAGAAGATGCCGCAGAAGAGGCAGGCTTCTCCACCTTGGAGGAGCTGCCAGCGCTTTCAGAAGTACCGTTCGAGGAGGAAGAAGCGGGCTTCTCCTCCTTGGAGGAAGCGGGTTTCTCTTCCTTGGAAGAGGCCGGTTTTTCTTCCTTAGAGGAGGACGTTTCTTCCTTGGAGGATGCAGGCTTATCCTCCTTAGAGGATGCACTGGAACTGCTGCTGGACGAGCTGGACGATGCACCGCTGACCGAAAGTTCCAGCTTGTTGCTGGTGACGGTGCAGTCATTATAGCTGGCGGTGGCATACACCCGGAAGGTGCCGCCCACCATGGAGGGGTCTACCTCGCCCTTTACGGTGGTCTTACCGGCAGCCTGTGTTACCTCGCTGCCGTTGACATACCAGCGGATGCTGGAAGCATCCAGATACTTGCCCTTGAGGGTTGCCTTAAAGGTATAGGAATCCCCCAGCCCAGCCTTACCGCTGCTGCTGACCTGGATAGAGGCTGCTGCAAACACAGCGGTCACATCCACGTTCTGGTCAAAATTGGTATCAGTGCGGGTGCGCTTGGTCACGCCATCGCTCCACTTGACGAACACATAGCCGTCCTCCGGCACAGCGGTCACCTTAACGCTCTGGGCGGCGCTGGTCACCTTGACGGTAAGAGACTTGCCGCTCTCGTCGCCGCAGGTCAGGGAGCCGCCGCCGGTTTTGTCCACACGATAGTCCGCCTGATACTCCGTTTTTTCCTCAACAACAGAGGAGGAGACCGCCTCCGAGCTGCTGGGTGCCTCCACCGCAGAGCTGGGCTTGGCGGTATACTCGGCGCGGGTGGGGATATTATTGGTATCCGGGCGGCGATCCTCGGTCTCGTAGGCGTGGGTGCGCAGATACTTCAGCAGCACCTTCAGGCCTGCGGGCTTGAGGTGGATATCCCCGCTCTGGTAGTAATCGACATTGCCGTAGCCGTTGGCGTCCTTCAGTGCCTCGGCAGAGTTGAGGAACTTGACGCCCAGCTGCTCGCACATGGTCAGCAGCGCCATGTTGAAATCATCAATACGGGTCTGGTCCATGTTGGGGTAGTTGGAGTGGTTGGACGGGACCGGCGGCACCGTGTTGACGATGATATCGGTATAGGGATAGCTGGCCTGAATGGCCTGTACCAGCGCGGTGTAGTTGCTGATAAAGTCCTCGGTATTCATGCCGTTGTCGTTGGTGCCCAGCATAATGACCACCCGGCGGGGCTTCATTTTGGCCACCGCCTGCGCAATGGTGTAGCGGTTATCGTCCCGCTTAAAGGTAACGATGCCCTCGTTCAGGGCAGCGCTTGTGCCAATGCCCTCCTTGGCGCAGAACTGCTGCAGCGAGATCAGACCGTTGGCGTACAAACGCACCGTGTTGGAATCGCCGATAAAAAGGGTCTGCTCCTGATAGGCGTCACCAGCATCAGCAGTCCCGGTGAGCAGCGCGCTGGAAGTCTCGTTGATCTGGTAGTGGTCGGAGATATCCTCCTCCCCTTCCGGGGCGGGCGCGGGGGTAATAATGGAAGAATCCCCCGGCTGCTCCGTCGGGTTCTTGCCCCGCTTGAGCATGGTAAGGGTGATGCCGATGGTCAGCAGCGCCGCCAGTGCACACACAATGCACACCAGCACCGCCTGCTTCTGCATCGGGGTCAGTGCCTTGTTCTCCTGTTGATTATTGCTTCTCATATTCTATCCATTCTCCTTCCGAAGGAATGAAACTTCCTGTCATACCCGGGCTGCCAGCAGCCGGTCGGTAAGGTCGGCGCAGCTTTCGGCCAGCAGCACCGGATGGAAAGCTTCCAGCTCTTCCCGGCTGCCGTAGCCGTACAGCACACCGGCAGCATCCAGACCGCAGTCGGCAGCGCCCCGCATATCATCGTTGCGGTCGCCCACCATCAGCACCCGCTTGCCCTGCAAGGCGGGCTGGCTGAGCACATAACGCACGACCTCGGTCTTGGTGTCCCGGCTCTCGTCCATGGAGGCACCGCCGATAAAATCAAAATACTGCGCCAGACCCTGCTCCTCCAAAATAGGGGTGACCACCTTGGTGGGCTTGGAGGTGGCGGTGCACAAAATAAAACCAGCCTGCTTCAGGGTTTGCAGCATCTGCAGAACGCCCGGGAACACGGCACACTCGTGACTGCCCTTCACCGCGTAACTCGTGCGGTAAAGGTCGGTAGCTTTTTCGATCAGCGCCGGGTCGGTAAAGTGCTCGCCGAAACTTTTGCGCAGCGGCGGGCCCAGATAGCGGCGCAGGTTTACGCCGGATACATCCACACCCATGGTGCAGAAAACCTCTTGCAATGTATGAATGATACCGGGGGCTGAATCGATCAGCGTCCCGTCCACATCAAATAGGATCGCATCATAATGCAGCAATATTTTATTCCTCGCTTTCATGGTGATACATCCAATAGTATAGCACAGATTTGATACATCAGCAATTCCAACAAAAGATTTTTCTGTCTCTTATGCAGGATTTTCATAAAAAGGGAGGCTGCTGCACCCTGTTTTGTGCAGCAGCCTCCCTTGCGGCAGAACGATTCAGAGCAATGTCGGGCAGCCTGCGGGCTGCCCGACATTGCATTTTCACGGGTTAGATTGCAGTAAAGATCGTCCCACGCAAAAAACATTACTGCGCAGGTGATGGGCAGCCGCTGTCCCCCGGGACATAGAGGTTGTTGGAGATGAACTCCAGCTTATCCTTGAGCACCAGCTCCAGATTTGCCACGGCGTGCACC
>OIBF01000376.1_pt1 | contig 15026 bp, 7 predicted proteins | sample 1580921 | NCBI WGS metagenome assembly OIBF01 (sample SAMEA3882506, study PRJEB24775) | human gut metagenome | biome: human-associated habitat; feature: intestine environment; material: feces | place: Netherlands | collected 2009/2010
ATCCGAAGTGCTCTCATATTGCTTCTCCAAAAAGGTATTCATCCTTCTATCGGTGTACATACTTTTGGCAATTTCTCCCGCATTCTCCACCAGTGCACTGATATTATAGCTGACTGCATTCGCAACGTTTGCCATCTCATGATACTGCCGCTGCGATTCCATGCTGTCTTCAATATATAAGACGACACTGTCCGTAATGATCAGCGGTAATAAAACACAGAAAATGTATAACTGTATAAATTTTTTCTTAATAGAAAGATTATCCATATATCTTTCCAATACCTTGATGAACTTTTCGATGATATTCATACCAACCCCTCTAAATTCACACACAACAAAGCGATAAAGGAGCAGATTTTTCGACCTGCTCCTCATTCGTACAACCGATTAAATTCATTATAACATATACGAGACTATATTTAAAATTATTTCATGATATTTCTGCACGCTAATACTCAACTGGTGTCTGCGCACCCTCTCTGCGGACCACCAGCGCAGCCACGTCACTTCCGGTAAGTTTTGCACTTCTTGCATCCGGCTGCTGACTGCGACGGTCTGTATCTTATTTTTATCCAACGGCAGGAACGCATTCTCGTTTTTCAACAGAACAAGACTTCTTCTTGCCGCTTCAACAGACAACTTCACATGTTCCGGACATTCTACTTTATCATAGGTAATGTCTTCATACGGGGACGGATAATCCTTCATCATACCCAGACGAATACGAACTTCCATCAGGCGCTCCACCGCTTCTGTGATCGCCTCCTCGGAAACAAGTCCCTTCTCGTAAGCTTCCTGCATATCCTGCAGGAGAGTTTTGCTTCCACACGCCGGCTCTTGCAACACCATGCAAAGCCTCATTCCACCAGTTATATGCCGGAATATTAAGTCGCTCGATCGCCGGTGACTCATAGAGCATCTGGCTCATTTTTTCCTCAACCGTCATCTGTGCAACCAGTTTCTTTGCATATTCTTTTGTCTGTCTACTCATTATTTCATTTTCTCATCTTAAACACTTTCTATCAATCCATCGACTGGCATGTCAGCCATTCAAAATCAGCATAATTTGTACTGTCACTGCCGTTGGAAGACGCATATACACCGACTGTGCATCCTACAAAGCCTCCGGCTTCCTCTGTCGTGTAAGCAAGAAGATCCAGATTTTCCGCAACGGATACATATCCTTTGCCTTCCGAAATCCAGACACGGGCACACTGATTGCGGCACTGCAGGCGGATCTTTAATTTTCCTTTCTTCTCCAGCCGTGTTGTTGCCAGCGTCTGCTCATCTCCGTGAATACAGCTGGTAACCACAAAACAAACTTCTCCATCCACGCGCACCACTTCAAACCGGAGATGATTTTCATTATTCTGGTAAAGCACAAGTCCCGCCGTCTCCGACTCATTGTCCGGATAGAATTCCATTCCGGTCTCTGCGACAAAGCGGTAACTCTTCTGTCTTACACCAAGATATGCACAGTTTGCTCTCTCGGAAATCTTTTCTTTGCGAAGGTACATCCGAAGTGCACCCTCACGTTCGGTCAGCGAATAAATTCCGGATGTCCAGTCCTCGATCGCCACCAGCCGCTGATCCAGCTGTTCTCCCCAGAAATGAATGACATCGGAATTCGTAATTTCTTCCGCAAAGCGATGCTCAGGCATATCGATCGTAAATTCGTCCTCCAGATGTCCGACTCCCGGAGCGATCACCGGCCAGCCGTTCTCCCAGATCACCCTGGCAAGGAAAGTCTCACGCCCCATGCTGCTATGCTTTTTGCAAGGTCTTGATGCAAGCATTACAACATACCAGTTTCCCTTGCCGTCATCAACCAGATCTCCATGTCCCGCATAGATGACCGGATAATCCATACCGAGATTGCGGTGTGTGAAAATCGGATTGCGCGGACAGCCTTCAAACCACTGGAACAGCTTCTTACTGCGTGCCACCGTAATACTATGTTCCGGACCGGTTCCGCCTTCTGCGTGGAGTAGATAATAATAACCATCGATCTTGTAAATATGCGGACCTTCCGGCCAGATACATCCCTTTACCGCACCTTTCCAGATTGCCATGCTCTCACCGACCAGCTTCATGGTCTTAAGATCCAATTCCTGAATCCAAATCTCCCAGTCCCCGTTATAGCGAACGCCCTCCGGATTCGGACGGGTTCCGCAATAATAACATTTGCCGTCATCGTCGAAAAAAAGGCTCGGATCGATGCCCGGGGCATCGTCGCCGAGATAATACGGCTCGGACCACGGTCCTTCCGGATTCTCCGCTGTGACGATAAAATTGTTGCCGTGCGTCACATTGGTCGTGATCATATAAAACAAACCATCATGATAGCGGATCGTCGGCGCATAAATACCATCTGAGATATCCGCTCCCGCCACAGGAAGCTGCGACGGACGGTCTAAAATATTACCGATCTGCTCCCAATGTGCGAGATCTCTGCTGTGAAAGATCGGCACTCCCGGTGCATACACAAAACTTGAATTGACGATATAATAATCCTCTCCCTTTCTGCAAATGGAAGGGTCCGGATAAAATCCCATTAAAATCGGATTCTTAACTGTAACCATTTTACTCCTCCTTATAACACGTAACCAAATCCTAAAATTGTAAACTTCTTGTCTCTGTCTTCTTCTGCGACTTCAATGCGTACCGTATGGTCGGCGCTTTCATCCTCATTGAACACGATCATCGCGTTGCAGTGCTGCCAGTTGTTAATATGCGGATCCGCCGTCATGCGACGCTCACCGTCCACATCGACATACGCCTTTCCAACGTCCACTTCTCCGGAATCCTTAAAGATCAACACAAGCGCTTTGCAATGGATGCGGATTGTAAAGACAGCATTCTCCGTCATCGTTGCATCGTACATCCAATTGTACGGAAACTCCGGTGTCAATTCTAACCGGTCATCCATCTCCACACTCTGGAGCTGATCATCCGTTGCACAGAAGCCACCGGCATCGATTTTGGCCTCGTCATAGACATCTTTCTTATCCAGAAGCCGTACATGCTCAAAGCTTTTGCCGATTGCCGGCTTCATCTGCAGCTGCTGTGCAAGCATTCCCTCCTCGGTCAGGCCGCTCTCAAAAGCGTCAAGTCTTGCATGTTCGCTCAAATCACAGCGCTCAAACAGATACTGTAAACAGTCTGCCATAATGGTATGGCCGAGGTTGCTCGGATGAAACATATCGTAAAAGAACTGATTTTTTGTCAGAACCCTTCCCTCGTTCGGTTTCTTTGTAAACTGCTCCACTACGGTATCCTTGATACTGACCATCGGCAGATCATACAGTCTGCCGACCGGACTTAAGCGATCCTGCAGATTCCAGTCATTGGCAAATACGGAAAAAAGCAGAACGACCGCCGGATTCCAATCCAGCTTTAAGATCTTGCGCACAAGGCTTTCGTAGCAATCGCCCTTCGTCTCGTCACCCTCATCGTTGACCGCAAATTCTACGACTACGATATCCGGCTTCTCGCCGTCTCTTAACACATCTCTGTCAAAGCGGAGCATTCCAAGCTCCGACGGGGTTCCTCCAACTCCCGCTTTCACAAATTTAACGTTATCTCTCATCGCAAATCTGCTTTTGAAAAGCTGATAGGACTTATAGGCATAACACGCGGTATTGATCGGTGTTGCTCCCGCCCCCTGCGTGATCGAACCTCCGATATAGGCAAGCGTTACTTCTTTTCCGGCTCTCGCCTTCTCGATCGCTTTGCGGATACGGTAGGTGTTGCCCAGATTCATGAGAGAACGCTCGATCATCGTGCAGTACAGTTCCGATTTCGTATCCACCGCTTCTTCTTCCACCTCTTCCGGAGCCGTATATCCGTCGTTCAGATAAAACCGAACGCTCGCTTTTCCCATCTTTTCCGGTACGCTCATGATGAACTTGATCTGTCCCGGAATATAATCATCCTCTGTCCAGGTATAATCCGACAGATAAATGCGCCGTTCCATTCCGTCTCCGGTCAGGCTGCATCGCAGATTGGTTCCGCCTCCGTAGAGATCTTTTTTCCCGTACATCTGGAAAATGAACTCCATCTCCTCCTTTGGATTGTCGGTCTCAACAGACACCCCGATACTGTGTACAAGCTTGCCGAATCCCTCCACCGTCTCCAATAACCGAAGCATGTTCTCATCCGTAATATTTCCGACGATCTGTGCGCTGTTAATCAGCCTTCCGTCACTTTCATAGATAAAGTGGATCGCACTTCCGTCTTCCTGTTTTGCTCCGAAGATTTCTTTATCCTTCATAATGTAAAAATATGGTCTTTTCTTCTCCGGATCCTTTGGTGCTGCCGGTCCATTCATAATCATTACCTCCTTGCCTTCTTGACCTTCTTTTCTTTATACATTTACGCTTTTTTCCTGATTTTCCTGATTCAGATGGATCGGTGCAAAATCAACAACGTTCTTATTACTGCTTGATTTCTTTTGGGATTATGCTTTTCTTGTGATTTGATTATAAAAAAAGCCCCCGCTTGCGTCACGAGGGCTTTTTATGGAATAATTACCGACAAACTATAGTAATTGTATTCCTGTCAATATTTTCTATCGAACGACTATCTTCATGGATACCGTTTTTGTTTTTCCATTCTTTAAAGTCACGGTCGCCTTGATCGTTACCGTTCCTTTCCTGTTTTCTTTGATCTTACCGTTCTTGTTTACGGTAGCAATCGACTTCTTGGAAGTTTTGTAAGTTACCTTCTTTACATTGTTCTGATTCAGCTTGCTGTCAAGCTTAAACTCCGTTGTTTTTCCTTTTTTAACCGTTGCCTTTGCTTTCTTCGGAGCGATGGTCTTAAGGATTTCTTTTTCAATTCTGGCTGCTTCCTTTGTCGTCAGAAGTACATAATCGCCCTTCTTTCCAAAACTTACATTCAGATTTCCGTCCTCAGCCTTATAGGTCTTGCTGTTGATCAGTTCATATTCACCCGTCTTACGGTTGACAACAAATGCCTTCAGTGATTTATTATTTTTCACATTCTTTGCGGAAACGGAAACCGTGTATTTCACATCACCATTCGCATTCTTAACCTGCAGGATGATCGTAAGATCTTCGGTTCCTGCCGCCTCGGTAAGCTGCTTTACCACATCTGCGGTAAGTGTTCCCTTTGATCCCGATACCGTTGCATTTGCGCTGGTCACATTTCCCTGCGCATCCTTTGTTATGGTTACCGATGCCTCAGCCTTCTTATCGCCGGAAACTGTAATTTCCACTTTGGATGTCTCAATGGTCGTATCCTGTTTTCCGTCCGGTTTCACATCCGGCTTCGTATCCGAAGTTCCCGGATTTACAGACGAGCCGCCGCCATTGCTGCCGGTCTTTCCGGTTAATTCGACCGTACCATATACGTTTGAGCCTGACCAGCCCATTCCGGTCTCATCATACCAACTTAACGTACCGATACGCTTGCCGCCTTTTGCATCGTTGATCTGGAGTTCCAGACCAATCTTGGTTCCGTTTGCCGGCTTGATATCCGTCCACTTGAAAGCAGCCTCAACCACGTATCCGCCATCGATTGTTTTTGTTTTAGACTTGACATTCTCTGCCAGACATTTTTTACCATTGAAGGACTGCTCATTGTTATAATTGATACGATACTGCTTATCGTCCTCTCCATAGGAAGCGGTCTTGCCGTTGTCCTCGTCGATGAACACTTCAAGAGAATCCTGCTCATGCGTCTGAGCGCCTGTTTTATCCAATACCGCGTCGTTTACGGTTGCATATACATAGAGATTGTCATCATCCCAGAGAACCTTTGCATTGGCAGAAGCCTCGGAGCCTTTGTTGATCGTAAGCGGGATGTTTACCGCATTGCCCCATGCGGCATCTGCATCTGCGTCAACCGAAATTGTTCCGTACGGGATCTTCTCGATGCCCGGCTTCATGGTTGCCACTGCATAATACTTGCTGCTTGACTCCTGCTTTCCGGTCAGATCATTAAAGCTTCCTGTCTCCCCGTCATTGTTTACAACAACATCGAGACTGATCTGCTGTGCAACTTTCAAACCCTTCATCGAAACCTTGACGGTTGCCTGATATCCGCCTGCGATCGCAGCAGCAGCTGTTCTTGCAACCGTCACCTTATGTGGTGTGATATCCGATGCCGAATTGTCCGGATCTACATATACCGTAACGGCATCTGCGTCATTTACGGTTGTATCTTTTACTTTTACCTGTACGGTAAGACCGTCTGCATCCCAAACCGGGATAAATTCTGCCTGTACCGCACCCTGATCGATCGTATAGGTTTCTCCTGCAATATTGCCATCCTTCGCCTCTGTAATGGTAACCTTCTGAATCGCCGGCTGAAGTTTCGTTGCATCCACATAAGCCCAATAAGCAGGCTTTGCTTTATAGTTTCCGTCAAAAAGCAGCGGGCACTGTGCAGAGCCGTTTGCTCCGCCACCGACATTCGACTGGGAATGCAGCCATGAATTCGGCTCAATGACACCCCAGACGGTAATGCCGGATACGTTTGCTCCTTCCTTCTTTAACGCCTTGATCGCCTCATACAGATTCTTATGGCAGTATGCCATCTTGGTGTATTCGCTTTCCTTTGTAGCCGCTGTACCGTCGTAGGTACTGCTTGCCTTAAAGTCCAGCTCAGTCAGCTGCACTTTGCCGGCTGCCTGTGCATACTTCTTTGCTACACTCTTAAACTGTGCAGCCGAAAAACCGTCCACATTGTAATGTGCCTGCATACCAAAAGCATCCAGTCTGGTTCCATCTGCAGACTTCACGTCGTTGATCAGTTTTACGATACCCTCACACTTGGTGTTGTCTGTCTCTCCGAAGTCATTGTAGTAAAGTTCTACATCATTTGGCGCATATTTGTTTGCATACTTGAAAGCATTGATGATGAATTCGTTGCTCTTGTATACTCTCCACCACATGGAATTGCTTCCATGACGGGTATCCGATGTACTTGTATCACTTGCATCAGAAATAACCTTATCATCACGGTATGTATTGCCATTGACCGCCTCATTTACAACATCCCAGCCATAAAAGAGTCCGTCATACTTTCCGTTTGCAGCCTTTCCAAAATAATGATCAAACACACTGAAAATAAACCACTCCAGTCTGCGGTTCATAGTTCCCTTATCTGCGTATGGCTTTGCAACATCATAGTCCTCGTGGAAGAACCATTCCGGAGTCTGTGAATGCCATACCAGCACATGACCGCGGACGCGAATCTTATCGTTCGGATTAGCATTATTCCACTCAAGAATTTTGTCCAGCATTGCATCCGCGCGTGAGAAATCTAAATTCTCTTGCTTATCATTAACAACCGGCACCTTCAGTTCCTTCCCTTGGAACGTAATTGTTGTAGAATCAACAGACTGTCCGATCTGATAGTTAAACAGTGCATCCGGCTTTAACTCGTTTCCGAATGTCACCGCATTGAAATGTTTCTCGACAAGTTCCATCAACGTATCGTCTTTAATTTCACTTGACATGATGGCAGTACCTGCGATCGAACCAGTTCCAAGACTTTTTGTAACGGATGCTTTCCAAGCCTCAATGTTATTTTCAATCTCCGGTTTTGGTTTTGTGATCTTTTTCATGGATACATTTGCCACATAGTATTTTCCCATGATACAGGAACCTGGTTCCTGCCAATCTCCCTGTTCCAAAATACGAATCACAACCTTCTTCGCACCTGATGGAATCTTGTATGTTCCTTCGAATTTCGTCCATTTTCCAGCTTCAAGGACCTGCGCGGATGTACCGGAAATCAGTCCTGTTGTATCATACACCTCCTTATCATTTCCATTCACATAATACGGCTGAAATTGAACAGTTTTCTGAGAATCTTTCAATTTTTTATCTTTAGAATCCTTATAATCATCCGACAATTTTGCCCAAAAAGAAAACTCATATTCTTCGCCTTCTCTTACTTTTCCCGTGATGTCCTGTGCAAAACATTCATATGATTTTGACGGATCGCCGGATCTTGTAATAGCACCACATGTTGTAACACCAATATCAGCTCCATTTTCAACAGGTTCTGCTGTAATCGTAGCGTCTCCTAATGAAGCACTCCAGGATGAGAAATCCTGATTTGAAAAATCTCCATTATCAATGATGTTCTCGCCATGAGTAATCTGGCTTCCGCTTCCTTCTTTTAATTCAAATGTTACACTGATCAGACTAACTTCCGAACCTGATCCAGGTGCGTCAGTTGTCATAAGTCCAACTGCATCAACACTACCTTCTCCAGATGGTTCAATCGTATATTCTTCACTTCCTGTTAAATTATACTTTGTATTAGCGGCTTCTGCATCATCTCCACCATTATACACTTTTAAAGTAACGGATCCTTTTTGATCTGCAACATGAAACGTAACAGACTTCACATCCGAAAGTGCAATTGCCTCCGGCACTTTCCATTTCACCTGATCATATTGATTTTCGAAGGAAAGCTTCCATTTACTATCCTCAAGTTTGGACTTTGCATTTCCCCAAATCACTTCCAGTTGTTCCGCGGTGAACGTCTTGGTTGTTGTCTGTGTCTCATCCGCATATACCGTCTCAATCCCCCAATCCGACGGCAGCATACCGCCTACACTCGTGAGCATCATTGCCGCGGATAGTGCAATACACGCCCCCATTTTCCACATTTTTCCCACTCCTATTTTCCTCCTTAAATAGATTTTCGTGCATCTTAATAGTAGCAAAATCAAAGCCGACAAAAACAGGGAAAAACTATAGAAGAACAGCCGACAAATTGCAGTAAAACAATTCGGGTTTGCCGACTTGGATTTTGAACAAGGAGTGTAATTTGTTGTGATGTTTTAGTGATTTTTGTCCCACATGCTGGGGCACTTCCAATCCTTATTCTGCTTGTTTTAACGTTGTACATAAAATAAATCACGCGCGGCGAAATTTTACATTTACTGGTAAAATAACACCGCGCGTCAATTTACTTAAAGGCTATCTGCGCAAAATTAAAAAAGCCGAGATACCAAATATGAAAATCATGCATGCCTTTTAATTCCTGCCAGATAAAATTATCAGGTTCCGTTAATTTATCGCATAAATCAGGAAGATTCTTTGCAGCTGCTGCCGCGCTGTCGTACGCGATCTCATCCTCCATTCCGCAGATATTGTAAAAATAATCAACGGTATATGGAGTATCCTCTAATATTTTTGCCGTCTTCTCCGCCAGATTGCTGGTCGGTGCTGCGGAAAATGCACCAAAATAACTGAACAGATCCATACATTCTCCGATTCCGATGTTAATCGTCTGCATCCCTCCCATCGAAAGTCCCGCCATCGCTCTGTGCATTCTTGAAGCACTTGCATCGCCTTCCACCGCATAGGTCGAATAGTGCGCTTCCATATACGGGATCAGATCCGAACGCAATTCTTTGCCAAACACATAAAACGAGTTATAATCCGAACCTTCTCTTGCACAGTTTTCGGTGGAGCGTCCGTTTGGTGTCACCACGATGAACGGCTCGATTTCTTTGTAATAGATCAGATTGTCCATCATTCTTTTTACCAGCGAATCCTCATCAACCATTCCCCACTCGGCTTCGTCTCCGCCGATTCCGTGCATCAGGTAGAGCACGTTGTACTTTTTATCCCGGCTGTAACCATACGGAAGATAAACATTTGCTTCCTTTGTGATTTCTTTTCCAGCTAAAAAATAATCTTTTGACGGGTAGCGGATATGCTCGATCACTCCGGTTTCATCGGCTCTCTTCTGCTGATATTTTTCCGGAATGCTTTGTGCATTCACATGTACCTTGCCGTTTTCCTGTGCGATCGCCTTTTGGATCATTTCCTCACTGTGTCCCATTTTCTCCTCCTTTCCCAATACCTCATTTTCGAATCATCATTTCTAATAGATCCGGTAATTTCCCGATAAAGCAAGCATCGCAAACATATACAAAAAATTGTCGTAATACCGTCTCTCACCGGTTCTAAGAGGTGTGTTCCAGAATTTGTCAACACATTGTTTCGCATAAGTTCCGTCCGCAGCCAGTGCACTTTCGGCGTTGACCGCAATGATGGCTACCGGATGCAGTGCTTTCTCCTCCAGTCTGGTTCCGTCAGTCAAAAAGACGCCGTCCCAGTGATCCTTCTGATCCTCGCAGTAGAATTTCTGGAATTTCTCTGCAATCTGTACCTGCCACGGGTCCTTGTCAAACCACAGATGGTCCATCGCGATATTTGCGATCGTGCGATAGGCATCACTGTAATACCAGTCGTGGCGGCCGAAGATCTCCTGATGCGCACTGTGCGGGGTTCCGTCATAATCCGCATACTCTGCCGACAATCCGGTATCCGGATGACAGGCTTTATGCAGGTAGGCCCGGCTTGCTTCGGCAGCGCCTTTCCAGAACTTACGATCCTCCTCATCGGCATATTCCGCAAAAAGCTCGTAAAAATGCGGCAGATGATACGATGGATCACTAAAATCCAGTCCCGGGACAAATTTGATCAGTTTGTTGGAAGGCTCCCACATCGGATCGCCCGGATGTCCCGGTTCTCCCTTATGCACACACTCATGCAGGATCGCTTTTGCCTCCCTGCTGTAATTAAAAATGCCCTCTCCGTCTCCCCATCTTCTTGATGCAAAGAACAATGCCATAGCAAAATACTCTTCCCCGTCCGGTGCTGGTCCGTCCGCATTTCTTGTGCCGTCCAAAGCGCAGGACCATGCAAAATAATTCTTTCCCGGTCCTTCATCCATATACATATAAGTTCTTGTCCACTTCCACAGACGGTCAAATTCCTCTTTCTTATCCAGCTGTACACAGACCATCATGCCATACGACATGCCCTCGGTCCGCGCATCATGATTGCCGGTATCTTCCATAAATCCCATATCCTCCCCGGCTTCATGGTAAAAGCGCTCCTCTTCGCTGCCATGAAAAATCGTCTCAAATGTTTCCTGTACTCTTTTTTCGATTTCTTGTTCCGAATAACCATACTCCGCAAATACATTGCGGTACTGTTTTGTTTCATAAGCTCCTGCCATATTTTTCTCCTTCCTCTTTCGGTCAGCCCTTGCCAAATTTCCTTTCCGCAAATGGACTGACATGCTCCTCACTGTATTGATATATGATCAGCTCCTGCACCGATACGTTTCTGTCGGTCCAAGATAGGCTTCTGCCGGTTTGTTTCCATGGGGATAGATCACGATCTTCTCAAGCACAAAGCCCGGCGTGACCGGATAGACCCTGATCGTATTGATTCCCTGTTCCAGTTGCACCGGTACACTCCGGCGCCGGATCTGATCCAGCACACCGCGCGCCCACACAGGCTGATGATCTCCGATCTTAAAATCATCCGTAACAGCATCCAAAATCTGCATTGGAACACCGTTCACGGACACTGCATACTGCAATCGGTTCTCTGTTGTCACAGGATTCGACGGCTGCATATAGAATTCCGCTTCATAATCCCCCGCCTGCTTTGTCACGATGCTGTATTCGATATACGGCGCCCCATTCTCTGCATCTGCGTAGGAATCCGTCGGAAATGCTTTCATCGCAGATAAAGTCTTTCCGTAGCCGGCAAGACATTTCCATTGCATCGGTTGTCCTTCCCGATCAAAACCGTCCTTGCATCTGCTGTAATGTTCCGCCTCGATTGCGATCCATCCCTGTGTATCCACAAACGTATTGTTTCCATATTCATACTTTGACCGGTCGACCGGCACGCTGATCTTGCAGATGCCCGCCGGCAATTCCAGCCGGATCATTCCCTGCGTTCTTCCATCGGTGAGTGCCATCGCAAGCGCACTCTCGTCCACTGTGACATCAATGATGAGTCTCTTGTTCTCTTCACCGTCAAGCGTTCCATCCATTGCAGACAGTACGATCCATTCGGGCTTTTCGATCACCCGAAACGATGCTGGAAGTTCGCTTCTGCTGTACAGGCTGATCGAAGCACATCTGCATTCCGGATTCAGGAAATCCGAAATCGTCATTCTCTGATTCAGCCACGGACTGCCTTCCACATGCTGCACGGTACCGTCCACCGTCGCTATAATCGTCGGCTTTTGCAGCGGTAACACCTGCATCAGAAGCGGGTTCTTACACTCATCCTCATTCCAATTCGTAAACCCGATATGCTGCGACAGTCCCATTCCGTACCAGCGCGCACCATCCGACCGATGATACTGCTCTATGATCTTTTGGTCTGCATCCAGACATGCCTTTGCCTCTTTCGCATAATCATTGGCACTGAGTGCACCGATTTCTGCCAGATAATGATTCATTCCGGACAACAGCTGAAGCTTCAGCACGTTCATCGTTCCCATCGCCGGATACCAGACGAGCGCAACATAAGCGGGAAGTATTTCGGGCGCATCACGCTCCAGCTCATCGTACAAATCCTGTGCGGTCTGCATCACCCGCCCGACCTCCGCAAGCACCCGTGAACCTTCACGATAATTTGCTGCATGATAGGTTTCCGGTCTTAACGCCTCCGGTCTGCACTTGTGTATCATCCTTGTATAATCCGTCAGGATATCCGCAATCTGCGCCTGCTGCACTTCCGACAGCCTGCCAAATTGCCGCTTTACCCACAGTCTGGTATAGGCATCCGTCGTATTTGGTGCAGTCGTTCCCCAACGCTCAAAATCATAAGCCATATCCATAAAAAACGATAACGGAAATTCCTGCGTTGCAATGTCTCCCACATTGACGATCCAGAGTTTTTGTACTCCGAAATCATAGGCCTGCGTCATCTGTTCCCAGATTTTCGGAAGATAGGAACTGTTGATCCACTCATAGGAGGTCGGCCACCCATGATAATCGAAATGATAATACATACCGTATCCGCCCGGATGCTTACGCATCTCCTCCGTCGGAAGCGTTCTTAAGTTTCCGTAATTGTCATCGCAAAGCATCAGGATCACATCATAAAGCTCCTTGGATCCGATCAACCCCTGCGTCGTCTCATCCCCGTAGAAGAAAGCCTCCACCTCCTTGTACAAAGCGATCATTCTCGGAACTTTCGACAGATCTTCATTGACATTCTCCCGGATCAGCTTTCGCTGCGTTCTGAGCACGTCCCTGAGCAGTTCAATATTGTCCGCAAGCGTTGCCCCTTTTCCCATGATCGCGGTGTCCGCTTCTCCACGCATACCAACCGTGATCACATTCTCAAATTTACCGCTCCGCTTCAGACCATCTTCCCAGAATCTTATGATTCCTTCCCGGTTCGTCTTGAAATTCCACGCATCTCCGTAAATACTGTCTTTTCCGCGCAGATATTTGTATTCCTCACCCTGCCGCAGACACGGCTCATGATGTGACATTCCCATGATCACACCGTACTCGTCCGCAAGTTCTGCGTTCAGAAGTCCCGGACCGTCATCCTCAAACCGTGCACTCCACATCGCCGGCCAGAGATAATTTCCTTTCAGGCGAAGAAGCAGTTCAAAGATCGGCTCGTATGCCTTCGCATTCGGTTCTCCGAAATGGTACTCACTCCAAGTGCCGAAAGCAGGCCACTCATCATTAATAAAGAATCCCCTGTATTCCACCGATGGTTCCTTTGCAATACATGCCATATCCGTGCTCAGCCGGACTTCGTCCCGATGTACCGGCATCACATGACACCAGTTCACAAACGGGGATACCCCAAGAATCTCCGACAAATGAAACAGTCCGTATATCGTTCCCCGCTTATCGCTTCCGACAATGACAAGCAGTCTCTCCCGCAAGCCATCATCCGGGAAAAACCATCCGTAGCACTCCCGTTTTCCTTTTAACACATCCGTCGGGATATTTTTCTGTGCATCCAGCCACCTGCTATGCTCCATCGTTGCGACAATGATCGTCAGTTCACGGGCTGCACTGCTTCTTACCTCTTCATGATCGATCGTTTCGACAACACGGATTTCCGGCAGCGTGCCGGTCACAAGTTCCATGTCATGTGCAACTTTTCCTGCAATCTTCAAAACCCCGGAATACGCACTCTGTTCTATGATAAATTTCATATTCCGCTCCCTTTTTCCCCTTTTCCATTATTTTCATTCTTATCCGTATAAATCGTGATTACCGGCTGTCCTTCCACAACCGTAAGGGTTCCATACATAGATGCCGTTTCCATCCATTTCAGTGCAATACTGTCCGTATAGATGACCGGTCTGGTAATCGTCTCACCGGCATACATGATTCCGTTATTTTCGATAAAGATCCGGCATCCGCGCCCCGTATGATCTATTCCCTGCATTAGATAACGAGCCGATAATTTTGATGGCTGATCCTTATAATAAATCTGCGTATCCACACCGCCCGGAAGGATCTCTCCTCTGAAATAATCTCCATCGCACCTTCCGTCAAACGAAATCATCTGTACGGTAGCGCATTCAGATTCCACCTTCTCGCAGCCATTCACATGAATATACAATTTCAACACTTCCATTTACTTCTCCACATCTGCCTGTTCTTTCATTGCTCAGCGTAAATAAAAATCCCCATCCGTGTACGATCAAAAATATCGCACTATGAATGAGGATTTTATTTCTATCACTTATATCACATAATTGTCGTATTATTGAAGAATCTGATCCACATGCCTCTGCAGGATATCGAAATAGTCCTGTGGATTGCATTCCTGATATGCAGCCATATATGCATCCCATGTCGATGCAAAGTCATCGCTCATGATCACCTGCGGCAGCCAGTTTCTCTTGACCGCGTCGATTTCATCACGAATCATGCCACCTTTGGATTTTGATGACAAAGACTGTGTATACGAATACATCGGATACCATGCGCCGGGCGCTTCATTTGTTCCCAGCAGCTCGACATAGTTTTGTACACCATACGCTTCAAAACACTCCCGTATGTCGGGCTTTAGGCTTTTCATAAACTCCACCGGCTGATACTCCATCGAAAATGCATTGATTCCGTCGTCAAGCAGACCTTCTACTCGTGGAAAATACGAATACGGACAAAAATGGGATTCATTCAGCACGCTGTCTCCGTGACGTTTTCCCTGTTCACTATCCATATAGAACATACCGTT
>OIBF01000381.1_pt1 | contig 14903 bp, 19 predicted proteins | sample 1580921 | NCBI WGS metagenome assembly OIBF01 (sample SAMEA3882506, study PRJEB24775) | human gut metagenome | biome: human-associated habitat; feature: intestine environment; material: feces | place: Netherlands | collected 2009/2010
TTGGCGCAAGGATTGACGAAGCGCTCCAACAGCTTCTGCGTAATTTCAAAATATCCGTCATAATATTCCGCACCCAAAAAACCGCAGCATTCAACAGTCAGAATAGGAACATTATATTCCTCCTCCACCTCGCGTGCCACCGATTCCACATCGTCACCGATAACACCGGCCACGCAGGAATTGGCAATCATCAGGCACTTGGGTTTATATGTTTCAATGGCAAAGCGCAGGCATTTTTCCAAACGCGCCACACCGCCGAAAATTGCGTCCTTTTCCTGCAGCTGGCTGCTCAGCAGCGGCACGGAGCCCCATTGCTCACGTTCATTCTCGGAAAGCGTGCGGTATTGGGAATTGATATCCATCGTGCGTGCTACATGAGCGCAGGCACGCGGGCTGTGAAAAACTACCACAGCGCCGTCCATATAGGCAACAGCGCGCCATACGCCAGGCATGCTGCAGCTGCAGCTTTTGCGTGCACTGTAAAAGCGTCTTGTTTTAATTGCCATATTCGGCCACCAGCTTTTCAAGCTCCTCAAAGCTCATCGGCGTAGGAATAGCCATGTTTCCATTATGCCAGATATCATGCGCCAGCTTGCGGTAAACACCGGCCTGAGCGCTTTCCGGTGCATACTGCAGCACTGTCTGGCGATTGTTTTCCGCCTTATTGACAATAATGTCACGCGGAATAAAGGCAATCAGCTGAGTGTGCAGGCGTTTGGCGAATTCCTGCAGCAGCTGCTGCTCGTTAGGTGTATTACGGCCGTTGCCGATGATACCGCCCAAACGCACACCGCCACGCATAGCAAAGCGTTTAACGCCCTTGGCAATGTTGTTGGCAGCGTACAGGCTCATCAGCTCGCCGGAAGAAACAATATATATATCAGTTGCGTAGCCTTCGCGAATTGGCACGGCGAAACCACCGCAAACTACGTCACCTAAAACGTCATACATAATCAGGTCCTCGTCCGTCAGCACCTCCAGCGAACGCAGCTTTTCCAGCGCCACAATAATACCACGGCCAGCACAGCCTACACCAGGCTCAGGACCGCCAGCTTCCACACATTTGATGCCGTTATAGCCTGTATGAACAATATCCTCTGCCGCAACCTCATCATTATCGCGCACCATGTCCAGCACAGTCTGGCTGCAGATGCGTCCCAGCAAAAGTCTGGTGGAATCATTTTTCGGATCACAGCCGATCTGACAAACCTTAAGTCCTTCCTCGCTGAATGCAGCCGACAGATTTGATGTTGTTGTGGACTTGCCGATACCGCCCTTACCATAAATCGCAATTTTTTTCATTAGACATTGACCTCCATCCTATACTCAAAAACTTCTATTCAACTAGCAAGGAAAATATGATATAATTTACTAGATAAAAAGAAGTGATATTACTCCTTTTAATATTAAACTATATACTAGTATTATAGTCAAGCTTATGAGGAACAATTATGATTAATAAAGACAAACGAAAGTACTTTACTGCCGGCGAGCTGGCAGCAATTTTTAATATATCTAAGCAGTCATTGCTCTACTACGACAAGGTTAACCTGCTTTCACCGGACTTTGTCAGTGAAAATGGCTACCGCAATTATTCTATCCAGCAATTTCTGGATTTGGAGATAATCGTCAACCTGCGTGCGCTGGATATCAGCATCGCCAATATCAAAAAATATCTGGAGAACCGCAGCAAGGAGCATTTTCTGCAGCTGCTGCAGGAAAAAACAGCGGAATGTCAGGCAATCATCCACAACAATCAGGAAATCTGCGACACCATCGAGCGCATTAAGGACGATATGCACGTCAAGGAGCTTAATACATGTCGCCACCTGACGCTCAGCTGGCAAAATGACCGTCTGCTGCGTCTGACGCCGCTTGCGGAAAGTGACGACGGCAAAAGCCGTATTACTAAGTTTGCCCGCCATGGGCAAAGACGCGCGCATCACAAGGGAGCCTTGCCTAATCATGCAGGCTGGGTTTTAGACCAGGAAAGCTTTTTTAAAAAGCATGAATTTCAACGTTCACAGGCATATTTTTCCTGCGTCACCAGCGCCACCAAGCATCGGCAGTCCATCAAAATGACGCTGCCCGCAGGCCTGTATCTGGAAATTATTTTTTCCGGCACCTTCTGCGAAAACGCCGCCAAGCTGTCCAAACGTATAGAACACTTTCTGCAGACCAATGATTTGGAGCCTGTCGGCAATATTTATATCCTGCCTTTGGAAAATCATTGGTTCTCCTGCGACTGCGAGCAATACGTCAACAAAATCTTTCTGAAGGTTGAGGATAAAGATACTTCCTCTCTGACGTAAAAATTCTCCCGCGTTATGCTTAAAACTACACCTTTACGTACAATGTCTAAGATAGCCTTTACTAAGTCCGCTCCATGTGAGCGGACTCTTTGCATGCAAAAAACGCTAAAGACTTTCGCATGCCTTTAGCGTTTTTTGTTTACGTTCTTCAATTAAGCGCCTCCGCCGCAGCCTCACAGCTGCAGCTGACTCAAAAAGTTTAAGCTGTTCAACGGCTTATCTGTCTGAAAGAAGATAAACTTGAAGAGAATTTTTTCCAGCTCCATGAGCGCACCGCCTCGCACCCTAAAGGGCGCCGGCTGCTCGTAATCGAGCTGCGCCAGCCACTGCCACAGCTCGCGTGCTTCCGCACTGCACGGCTCCAACCCGTCACCGTTATAGCTGCTTTTGCAGCTGCTGCAGATAAGACCGCCCTGCAGCGGACTGAACCACGCATCCTCCTGCGCCGTTACCACCTCACCGCAATGCACGCAATGCGTAAGCTGCGGCGCAAAGCCTGTAGCCGCCAGTAATTTAATTGCGTAGGACAAAACAACAAGACGCGGATTACGCTGCAGCAGCGCCGCCAACGCAGCACCGAGCATTTCATAAAGCTCCGGCTGCGGCACCCTGTCCTCCGTCAGCACGGCAGTCAGCTCCGACGCCACCGCCGCATAAGCCATCTGATGCATATCCATAGACTTGGGCATCTGCAAAAGCTCACAGCTGCGCAGCTTGTCTATCTTCTGCCCCTGCTGCACCTCAATATGCAGATTGGCAAAGGGCTGCAGCAATCTGCCATGTATATTTTTTTCATAGCGGGCACCATAGGCGATAAAGCGCAGCTTGCCATGCTCCTTCGTAAAGCAGACCGCATATTTATCAGCCGTCTGCCAGTTTTTTACATGTAAAACAAGCGCATCATCTGCCAAAAGCTCCCTTTGCGACTCACTCATCCTGTTGTTCTTCCTTCTGCTTTTGCTCCTGCGGCAGCTTCGTAGCCAGCACGCGCACTACACGAAAGCCCTCCGTGCGCAGCACCTTAAAGCTATAGCCGGAAATTTCCACAGCATCGCCAATCTCAGGCTTGCGCCCAAGCAAACCGAATACATAACCGCCGATGGTATCCTCCTCAGGATCATCAAATACAATCGGCAGCTGCTCTGCCACATCGTCCAGCAGCACCATGCCGTCAAATTCAATCCTTCCATCGGGAAGCTGCAACACGTCCGGCGGCTCCTGCGCTTCATGCTCGTCCTGAATATCACCGACGATTTCCTCTACGAGGTCCTCCATCGTAATCAGGCCTGCAGTACCACCGTACTCATCTGCCACAAGCACCATCTGCACATGACGTTGCTGCATCAGGTGCAAGGCCTTCGGCACCGGCATAGCCTCCGGAATAACGACAATCGGACGCATCAGACGGCGCAGGTCAAATGTAGTCTGCCCCGGCTTAATCTTCAGCAGGTCGCGCACATGCAGCGTACCCACCACCTGATCCTTGTCCTCCATGCAGAGCGGATAGCGCGTATGATGACTGCTGCGCACAACAGCCATATTTTCTACCAGCGTATCATCCAAAAACAGGCATACCATATCCTGTCTTGGCACCATGACCTCGCGCGCCACACGGTCGGCAAAGTCAAAAACATTACCGATCATGCTGCCCTCGACATGGTCAATCTGGCCGTGGCGTTCGCTGGCACTCACCAGCTGGCGCAGCTCGTCCTCACTGCTGGCGCTGCCCTCCTTGTGCCAGGTACCGGTTTTCAAGTAATACCAGGCAAGCGGCAGCCTATGCCAGAAATCAATCAGTTTCCGAAAAAAGTTGATAAGTCCTCACTCCTTGTAGCCAAGCTGCTTCAAGGCTTTATCCTTGTTACGCCAGTCAGCCTTAACCTTAACCCATAAATCCAAAAAGACCTTGCAGTACAGCAGGTTTTCGATATCAGCACGCGCCTGTTGGCCGATTTTCTTCAGCAGGCTGCCCTTAGCGCCGATAACAATGCCCTTTTGCGATTCACGCTCTACAAAAATTGTTGCTCTGATATAAACGTTTTCTTCGTCGCGCTCCTTGAATTCGTCCACCTCAACCGCTACGGAATGGGGAATTTCATCACGCGTCAGGCGCAATACCTTCTCACGGATCATTTCAGCGGCAATCACGCGCTCCGGCTGGTCGGTAATCATATCCTCCGGGAAGTACGCCGGTCCCTCCGGCAGATGCTTAGTGATTTCCTGCACCAGTCCGGGGAATTCGCTGTCATTCAATGCGGAAACAGGTACAATCGCCGCAAATTTATACAGCTTATTATACCCTTCCATAATCTGGAACAGCTTTTGCTTATCTGCCAGCTTGTCAATTTTATTTACTACCAAAATTACCGGTGTTTTTACCTTCTGCAGCAGGTTCAGGATATAATCCTCGCCTGCGCCGCGTTTTTCGGTTGCATCCACTACAAAGAGGACAACGTCAACCTCCTGCAGGGTGCTTTCAGCCGTGCGTACCATGTATTCGCCCAGCTTGTGCTGCGGCTTATGAATGCCCGGTGTATCAAGAAACATAATCTGTGCGTTATCAGTATTCATAATGCACATAATCTTATTGCGTGTAGTCTGCGGTCTGTCGGACATGATGGCGATTTTCTCACCGATCAGACTGTTTGTCAAAGTGGATTTGCCCACGTTCGGGCGGCCCACTATAGCCACAAAGCCGGCATAATGTTTAGCTTCTTCGTTGTTTACCTTCTTTATCTTAATCAGCTCCTGTTATTATAATTCAAAACCATACGGCAGCAGTTCTTCTACCGTGGTAATTTTAAAGTCACCCTTCATATTTGCCAAAATCACGGTCTGGATACCAAACTCGCGCATTACCTGTCTGCAGGCACCGCAGGGAGAAACGGGGCCGGAGGTATCTGCAACTACGCACAGCTCTGTCATCTCACGCTCACCAGCGCAGGCAGCGTGGAAGATTGCGTTACGCTCGCCGCAGACACAAAGTCCATAGGAAGCGTTTTCCACATTACAGCCACCGTAGATTTTTCCGTTGGCACAGCGCACAGCCGCACCTACAGCAAAGTTGGAATAAGGAATGTAAGTATTCTTACGGGCAGCAACTGCTGCATCGTACAATTCGCGCCAAGCCGGGGATAATTCATTCAGTTTTACGTCTTTCATGGAAAGCACCTCCTATGTTTTTTACAGGTTAGTTATAAATAATTGTGCATTAAGCATCAATGAATGCCTGTGGGATGGTCAAAATATTCTTCTGAAAGGTTAATCGCACGCAGAGCTTCCTCCTCTTTCGCACGCATTTCAGCCTTATCCTCATCCGTCATATGGTCATAGCCCAGCAAATGGAACATGCCGTGTACTGCCAGATACGTCATTTCGCGCTCCAGGCCGTGCCCGTATTCCTCTGCCTGACGCAGTGCTGTTTCCGCCGAAATGATGATATCACCGAAAAGATGCTCCTCCGGTCCGCCGATCAGCTCCGGCTCATCTTCATCCTCGCAGTCCTCGTCCAGCGCAAAGCTCAAAACGTCGGTAGGCTTATCCATACCGCGATACTCACGGTTCAGCGCATGGATTTCCTCATCGTCGACAATAGTTACATCAACTTCGGACTCCTCCGGCAGCTCATTCAAGCGTGCTACTGCCTGCAAGCCCTCCTGCAGGCGCTCCAGCACCTGCGCGGAAAGCTCTAGCTTCTGCTGGTCATTTTCCAAATTAATTATCATGCTTGTTTTTCTCCGTTATATTTTTCTTTTTGTTTTTCAAAGCGTTCATAAGCCTTGATGATGGAACCCACGATTTCGTGGCGCACAACATCCTGCTCGCTGAACTTTATTACGCCGATTCCCGGAACATTTCCCAAAATACGCGCAGCGTCCTTCAGGCCGCTGTTCTTGCCGCCCGGCAAATCTATTTGCGTGATATCGCCGGTAATAACCATCTTACTGCCAAAGCCAAAGCGCGTCAGGAACATTTTCATCTGCTCCGGTGTAGTATTCTGCGCCTCGTCCAAAATGATGAAGGCGTCATTCAGCGTGCGTCCGCGCATGTATGCCAGCGGTGCAACCTCAATCGTACCCTTGGTAAGATACTTTTGGAAGGTTTCCGTGCCCAGCATATCATACAGGCCGTCATAAAGAGGACGCAGATACGGGTCTACCTTATCCTGCATATCACCCGGCAAAAAACCCAGCTTTTCGCCTGCTTCTACCGCAGGACGCGTCAAGATAATACGCTCTACCTCTTTTTTCTTCAGCGCCGCTACTGCCAGCGCCACTGCCAGGTAGGTTTTACCTGTGCCTGCAGGTCCGATGCCCAAGGTTATATAGTTATGGCGGATGGTTTCCACATACTGCCACTGTCCCAGGGTTTTAGCCTTTACCTGACGACCGCGGTTGTTGACGATAATCGTATCAGCGTACATGCGATGCAGACTTTCCAAATTTCCCGCCTTCACCATATACATGCTGTAACGCACATCATGCGTTGTCAGCGGCAGTCCCTGACGATACAAAAACAGCAGCTCCTGCAGCAGCTGTTCCAGCTGTGCGACCTCTTCAGCGCGTCCGCTCATTGATTGCCGCGCGCTACAATTGTACAGTCAAAAGCACTGCGGATTATACGCAGAAACTCATCGTTACGTCCGCAAATGCCAACCATTTCCTGCTGGTCAACAGTTTCCAGTATACCTTGCATTTTTTCTTCTTCACTAGCCAAGCAATTTCCTCCTACCTGTTTTAAAAGGGGTGTTAACGTTTTTCTATCGTAACCTTCTTAATGATTACAGGCTCCAACGGTTTATCATTGGAATCTGTTGCTGTTTTGCCGATTTTATAAACAACATCCATGCCCTTGCTTACCTTGCCGAAAACAGCGTGCTTACCGTCAAGCCATTTAGTTTCACGCAGGGTGATAAAGAACTGGCTGCCGCCGGTATTCGGGCCGCGGTTTGCCATGGAAATTACACCGGGGCCGTCATGCAGCAGCTTACTGCTGAACTCATCCTTAATAGTATAGCCGGGACCACCGGTACCGTTGCCGGCAGGGTCACCGCCTTGAATCATAAAGTTATCGATTACACGGTGAAAAACAAGACCGTTATAAAAGCCCTTTTCTGCCAGCGTAATAAAATTCTTCGACGTTTCCGGTGCATAGTCTGTTGCCAGCTTCACCTCAAAATCGCCCATGCTCGTGTTGAAAACCGCTGTCGCAGGCTCTGCCTTCGGTGCCTGCTCCTGTTTTTCCTGACCGCAGGCTGTAATCCCCAGTGCGCACACCAGCATCAGGCAGATTATTAACAATTTCTTCATGCTCTTTCCTCCAATAGAAAAGGATACAATTTCTCAAGTATATTATACAACTAACAAGCGCCGCATTTCAAGCGTTTGCCCAGCCAATCGCTCAGCAACGCGCCTGCTTCGTCACTGTATTCCGTAAAGCTGTGGTCGCCGCCTTCAAAGATATGCAGCTCAGCCGCATTGCCGATGGCTGCGGCGTTGCGCTGCGCCTGCTCCGCCAGCACCACCTCATCCGCACTGCAGTGCAGCAAAAGTACAGGCAAAGGCTGCGCTTTTTGCAGCAATGCAGGCAAATCGTATTGGTCAAAATCCGTAAGGAAATCCGGTGTCAGGGCGCATTCGCCGCGTTCATCGTTAAAGTGCAGCGTTTCGCCGCTGTCCAGACGACGATATTCGTCCTCTGTCATCACATAGCGGAAGGTAAAGCGCAGATTATTTGGCGTTGCCCACAGAATCAGGCCGGCAAGAGCTCCGTCCTGCGCCGCCGTTATGATGGAAGCTGCACCGCCCAAGCTGCGTCCCAAAAGAAACAGCTTACAGCCGGGCTGTCTGCGGCGTACCTCCGCCAGTACGGTGCGCAGCTCCTCCACCTGACGCGAAATTATCTGCGTACCCGTAAAGTTAAAGCGCACTACGGCAGCGTGTGCAGCAGCCTGCTGCGCCACTCCTGCAGCGCGTCCGCCGCTGTCACGGCTGCCGCGGAAGCCGTGCGCCATAACGAGTACAGCATTATTCTCACTGCGATTCGGTTCTACAACACATTCTATTTCCCCTAACGGGCCTTGAAATGTAAAGGTATCCTTCAGCATCTTCACTCACTCTTTTCGTAAAATTTTAACGCTTTACCTGAAGCATTCAGCGACTCGCTGCATAACGCTTTTTTTACGTATCACCTTAATCTTCTAAGTTCACGTTCAACCATAAGTCTTTTTCACGCGCATCACTTAAGCGTTTTTATTGTCAGACATTCTGTACAGGCACACTCCCATGCGTCCTGTTTTTCCCTGCTCTGCACGGTAGGAGCAGAACATTTCATGGTTATGCTCCGTGCAGACGCCGGCAGTAAGAATATTTTCCGCCTTAAGGCCGGCGTTAAGCAGAACCTCGCGGTTATAGCCCCACAAATCCAGCAGATACTTACCGGGCATTGCAGCTCTGGGAGCAAAGAACTGCTCGTAGCCTGCAGCCTTGCCGCGCACAAAATCGTCTACCTCGTAGCAGCATTGGCCGATAGAAGGACCGATAGCAGCAACGATATCTTCGGGACGGGAGCCGAAGGATTGCTGCATAGCTTCTACAGTTTTGCGCCCAATCTGTGCTACCGTACCACGCCAGCCTGCGTGCGCCACAGCGCACACGCCTTGGCGCTCGTCGGCGAAAAGCAGCGGCACGCAGTCCGCAAAGAACAGCAGCAGCGGTACATTCGCCAGATTCGTAACCAAAGCATCCGTATCCTTAATCGTATCAGCAAGCGTAGTAGCACCGGCGCCAACCAAGGCTTCATCTACCACCGCAACGTTGCTGCCATGCACCTGCTCGCAGGTAGTAAATTTTGATGCGTCCAAACCTAAAGCCTGTGCAAACAGGCGACGGTTCTGTAATACAAGCTCTGCATCGTCACCCACATGCAAGGCCAGGTTCAAAGTCCTCGGTACAAGATTGCTTTCCCCATGCAAACGACAGCTGCAGGCATTACCGAAGCCTGCCTGCGACAAACGAGGGAACATTCCCCACCAGATATTATTTTTCTGCGTAATGATAAAATCCTGCATCAAAACCGCTCCTTTTATCTCTAATACCAAAAGAGACGGCTAATGCCGTCTCCCTTTGCAAGTGCCTGCGGCACCTTTTTGCTATTTACTTTTGATATGCTGGCATACCTTCCGGTATATCCAGCACTACGGTGATAATCACCGTGCTGTCGGTAGCCTTAGCTGCGGTGTCCATAAACACAACCTTGGCACCATTATCCAGATAATAATTAACCTCTTTCACAGCTCCGTTATTGTTATTGGAAAACGTAAAGAGTCTTTCCTTAGCCAATGCCGAGCCACTGAAGCCGGCCACCAGCATAAGAGCCGTTAAAGTAAGCAGTAAATACTTTTTCATATTCCGCACCTCTATTTTGCGTCTTTAGATTTCTGCATGATGCGTTCCAGCTCCTGCATAAAGTTGCGCACATCGGCGAACTGACGATATACGGAAGCAAAGCGTACATAAGCAATCTGATCCGTCTGCTCCAAATACTTCATAACCAGCTCACCGATCTGGGCGCTGGGAATTTCCGCATCCGCACTCATTCGCAGCTCACGCTCGATGCTGTCGGCAATCTCTTTAATCTTTTCATAAGGAACCGGGCGTTTCTCACAAGCCTTCAAAAGACCTGCCAGCAGCTTTTTACCGTCAAAAAGCTCGCGACGGCCATCCTTCTTGCTGACAACAAGCGGAGTTTCCTCATATTTTTCATATGTAGTAAAGCGTTTGCCGCAATTAGGGCACTCACGTCTGCGACGGATAGAACAGCCTTCCTCTACAGCACGGCTGTCGATAACACGGCTGTCTCTGTGGGAGCAAAACGGGCACTTCATATTACTGCCTTCCTTTCAATCAGTGACGCAGCCATGGCGGAATTTCGTTCGGATCGGAGAAATTCTTGATAACACCGCTGTTGTTGCGGTTGATAGATGCCGGACCGCCAACTGTATTTTTGGTAACAGGAGATTTTTTCTCAAAGCCTGTTGCGATAACCGTAACACGGATTTCGTCATTAAGGCTTTCATCAATAACAGCGCCGAAAATAACCACTGCATTGGGATCAGCTGCTTCATTGACAATATTGGCAGCTTCGTTAACGTCAAAGAGGGACAGCTCCTTGCCGCCGATAACGTTAATCAGTACGCCGCGGGCACCGTCGATAGATGCCTCCAACAACGGACTCTTGATTGCAGCTTCGGCTGCAGCCTTGCCGCCGCCTTCGCCCTTAGCGGTACCAACGCCCATCAAAGCGCTGCCTGCATTGGACATAACAGTCTTGACATCGGCGAAGTCAACGTTAATAAGACCGGGAACAGCAATCAGGTTGGAAATGCCCTGAACGCCCTGACGCAATACGTCATCGGCCTTTTTAAATGCTTCCAGCATGGAAGTACGTTTTTCGATAATCTGCAGCAAACGGTCGTTAGGAATAGTTACCAGGGTATCAACCTTTTCCTTCAGGTTGACAATGCCTGCCTCAGCCTGCTTCATGCGGCGAGGACCTTCAAAGCCAAAGGGTTTGGTTACAACGCCGACAGTCAGCGCACCGATTTCTTTGGCACATTCCGCAACAACGTGCGCAGCACCTGTACCGGTACCGCCGCCCATACCTGCGGTAACAAATACCATATCTGCACCCTTCAGGGATTCCAGAATCTGGTCACGGGATTCTTCGGCAGCTTTTTCGCCGATTTCAGGGTTTGCGCCTGCACCCAGACCTTTAGTCAGCTTTTCGCCGATTTGGATGCGTTTTTCTGCCTTGGAAAGCATCAGGCACTGCTTATCGCAGTTCACTGCAATGAATTCTACGCCCCTTGAATTCCTTCGTCAATCATACGGTTTACGGCGTTATTGCCGCCACCGCCGACACCAATTACTTTAATATTGGCCAACGGTTCAAAGGTTGTCTCTACGTCATCAAACATATTCTACGTCCCCCTTAGCTTTGGGTAGCTTATTTATAAAATAATCATTTTTATATTGTTCAACATGAAAGTGCTATTTTCCTGCTTATTAATGAATTTTTTTCTTCATCTTCCGACAGGACACTTATTTGCCCATATAAAGGCGACGGATAATTCCCAAATTCTGGAAAATACGCATACCGAAAATCAGTACCGCTACCAGATATAAATCGATACCGATCAGATTACCTGCATAGCACAAAAAGGCAGCCAGAATACCATTGATAAAGAATCCGGAAATGAATACCTGAGTATCATAATTGCCTTCAAGTGAAGCACGTACACCGCCCAGCACTGCATCCATACCTGCCATAACAGCTACGGCAAGCAGACGTGCGTATTCGGGTGGCACTCTGAAAGGACAGTAAACACCAAGTATAAGACCAAGCAAAAGGCCGGCAAATGCAAATCCAATCATTTCGCTGCCTCCTTGCTTTCCACTGTCTTAGCGTATTCAAAGCTGCGCGGTGCCTTCAGCGCCGGAATATGCAGCTTTTCAACAGTCTTGATTTTTACCTGAATGCCCCAGAACTCAAAGGTTTCTACAACACCGCCACGCAGACGCAGAGCACTGCTCAGAGTTTTAGGAGCGCCTATAGCCTTGATAACATAAGGCGGAGCACTGCGGACATTGTTTACCGAAATAGTAGGTCCTGCACAACGAATCTCGCTCATAGCCACAATGCGCTGATCGTTGACAGAAATTGCTTCCGCACCGGCAGCGCGCAGCTCGTTGAGCACACGCAGCAAATCTTCATCATGAATGATGTACAAATTAGGATTTTCGCCGGACTTTTTGGCAATATTGCTGTCATCCAGCAATATCTCAATGCCTTCGCCCTCTACGTCAGTCGTGCCTGCCATCAGCTTCATACGGTCATCAGCAGGATCCTTGGCAGCACCTGCTCGCAAGGTTTCCAGCTCTGTCAGCAGCTGCTTGTTCTCGGCCTCCATAACCTTCAGGCGTTCCGACAAATCCTCTACGCGGTCCATACGCACATTACGCTGAAGCTCTGTAGTTTTATACTGTACCGAAAGCATAAATCCCAACACCATGAATACCACGGCAATCAACAGCTTGCCCTTTAAATCCATAGTAAAAATTTCTTTCATTATCTCACCCTCACTGTGACATCAGCTGCAACAGCATTGCAGCTATAACAAGTTAACAGCAATTTATTTTGGCAAAAGCTTGATATATGGCTTACCGAAGGTCAAATCAATATATTCAGCCTTAATATTTTTATCTTTAATCTCGTTGAACACAGTCATAAACACAGAAGCCTTCTGTGATACCTCCTGCACCCTGCCCAAACGCACCGGAAAGCTGCCGCTCAGCTGCAGCTTTACATCCTGCTTATCATCAACGGCAATTTCACCGATACGCTGCAGTGCTTCCGGCGTCAGCTGCTGCAAAAATTGCAGAATCTGCAGCACACCGGCATTGGCAACCTTATCGCCCAGATAAAGATTACCGCATTTTATGCCGGCCAGCACAGGAGCCTTAGCATCCGGAATAGTAGTTGTCACACTAAGAACAACGCCGTTATAATCCACCTTCAGATAGCTGTGATAGGAATTGGCAACATAAAGCGCCGGTTGCCGTTCCTCTACGCTCACCTGCAATGTTGCCGGAAAGCGGTAAGCCACCTCTGCATTCTTAAAGCGGACATCATGTAGCAAAGCCTCCCGCAGACGGCCAGAGCTGGCATTGAAAAGATTCAATGGTCCCTGCCCGCAGCCTGCAAGCGAGATAACCTCCGCCTCCGTCAGCTGACTGCTTCCGTGAATGCTGACGTTGCCAAAGGCAAACGCAGGATTATGCACATAGCGCCAGACATATGTACAGGTTACAGCAAGTATAGCCGTGGATACCAGTAGGCGCACCATGTGCCAGAATTTCCGGCGTCTGCGTTTGCGCAGTTGTTCGCGTATAGTCTGCGATGAATCCATGCTGCACCTCCTTTGGCTCCTTGTAAAACATTTTTATTTAGCGCTCAGTAAAATTTTCTCGCAGAGCTCCGGGAAGCTGATGCCTACAGCAGCAGCAGCCTTCGGAACCAGGCTGGTTGCAGTCATGCCAGGAACAGTGTTTGCTTCCAGTACATAAGCAACACCATCCTCATCACCCAGCATAGCATCTACACGCGCTACACCGGAAAGGCCCAGCAGCTTGTAGGTTTCTACGGCAATTTTTTGGATATAGGCAGTAGTTTTCTCATCAAACGGTGCCGGGCAGTGGTAATCCGTAGCACCCTTGGTGTATTTGGAATGGAAGTCATAGGCTCCGGAATGCGGTGCAATCCAGATAACCGGCAACGGCTTAGGCTCGCCGTTCTCTTCCATAATAGAAATCGTCAGCTCCTTGCCCTTGATGCACTTTTCTGCCAGCACATTTTCGGAATACTTGAAGGCTTCCTCCAGTGCAGGCACAACCTCTTGTGCAGTCTTGGGAATTACCACGCCGATGCTGGAGCCCTGAGTTGCTGCCTTAATAACTACGGGCAGACCGAACTCGGAAATAATTTTTTCTGCCAGCGTCTGCAAATCACCTGCATCACGCTTGTTGATAATCATGCAGGGTGCGGTAGGAATGCCTGCAGACTGCAGATAACGCTTCGTAGCGGATTTATCCATAGAAACAGCGCTTGCCAGTACGCCACAGCCGGTATAAGGAATACCTGCTGCCTCCAGAATACTCTGCAAACGGCCATCCTCACCGTACATACCATGAACAGCGTTAAATACTACCTTAGCGTTCATATCACGCAGCTCGTTAATCAGATTAGACGGATTCAGCTCTACTTCCTTAGCATTATAGCCCTTTTCGCGCAGTGCGTTCGCAATAGCGCCGCCGGTAACACGCGAAATTTCAGCCTCAGAGGAAGGCCCGCCTAAAACAACAGCAACAACATCCTGCTTATTAATCTGCATTTCTTTCCAACTCCCTAACTAATTCTTCTCCAATTTTAAACACATCACCGGCACCGATGGTCATCACCAGATCGCCGGGACGTACAACGCGCTCCAGATATTCCTCAGCCTTGGTCAGCTTGCCGATATACAGCACCTCCTGACCGGTCGCTGCTTTGATACCCTCTGCCAAATGCATGCTGCTCACGCCGGGAATTGCTTCCTCGCTGGCTGCATAAATGTCAGTCAGAATCAGCTCATCGCAATCCTTAAAGCATTCACAGAACTCGGAGAACAGCAGCTTAGTACGGGTGTAGCGATGCGGCTGGAACACGCACAGCAGGCGCTCAGGCTTTGTCTGTCTGGCAGCCTTCAGCGTTACGCCGATTTCTGTCGGATGATGCGCATAATCATCAACAACCCAGACACCGTTAACCTTACCCTTGGTTTCAAAACGACGTTTGGCACCGCCGAACTTTTTCAAGGATGCAAGAATCTTGTCGGTAGCGATACCCATCTCATGTGCAGCAGCAAACGCACCCATAGAATTCAGCACATTATGTCTGCCGGGAACAATCAGATGAACCTCCGTCACAAATTCTCCCTTATAGTACAGCTTGTAGCTGGTACCGTCAACACCGTAGGAAATATCACAGGCAATG
>OIBF01000385.1_pt1 | contig 14685 bp, 9 predicted proteins | sample 1580921 | NCBI WGS metagenome assembly OIBF01 (sample SAMEA3882506, study PRJEB24775) | human gut metagenome | biome: human-associated habitat; feature: intestine environment; material: feces | place: Netherlands | collected 2009/2010
CATGATTGCAGCTGCAAGAATTCCAAGTGCCGCATTCTTAGCTCCGCCGATTTCAACTTCCCCAACCAGCGGATTACCACCCTTAATAATATATTGCTCCATTTTGCACCTCAATTGTCCGATTCTGTATTACTTCCCACAGATCCTGTGTTCAGTAACGATTTATTCTTGTGTCTTTGTCTATACGAAAAGAACTATCTATCTTAATTACAATATAATCCATACATAACTATAACACAAAATCTTTCATTGTGGAATCCCTTTTTTCTATGACGGTAATATTCACGCTTTATTTTAAGAGTAATTCTCAATAGCATCAAGTACATTTTCTATTGTTTCTTCAATCTGACAGCCCTCTTCACTGATTGTCACATCTGCATACTTCTCAAAAAGGACTTTTCGCTCGTCATACAGGTCTTTTAATGTCTGACCGTCCTTCAAAACAACTCCTCTTTTTTGAGGATTCCTGATTCTCCTCTTTATTGTCTGATAAGAAGCATGAAGATACATCAGCTACTAGGTTCTTTCCCTTTGTGTTTGGAAGCTTCTTGTACTTTGTTCCGTAGATAGTATTGTTCTCGCAAATATATACATAATCCATATCATCTGTGATTGGTAAATCTGAGCAGTCAGGTATGTATGAGAAGGTCTCATCTGCAGACGAAGCAAGCTCTACGGCATCTCCGTAAATCTTAGCCTCGGCAAACGCCTTTTTAGCCCACTGACCTGTGATAATGTATCCTGCTTTTTTATTTTTCATAAGGTTCATCGGTACCTCAGCGAAGAACTGTGAAGCACCACCCTGAAGGAAAAGTACCTTGTAATTGTCAGGTATATTCATAAGCTCGCGGAGATCTTTCTCGGCATCCTTGATGATGTCATCAAACCATTTAGATCTGTGGCTCATCTCCATAACCGACATTCCGCTTCCCTTATAATCCATCATCTCTGCTGCTGCTTCCTGCAATACCTCCTCAGGTAAAACTGCAGGTCCTGCTGAAAAATTGTAAACTCTACTCACTCTAATTTCCTCCTTGTGTCGCATTGTAGTCCTCTTCGTCGAAAGACTCGTTGATAGGCTTGCCCGGTGCAACCATAGGCCATACCTTGTCATCTGAATCAATGATACAATCGATGACAAACGGTGTCTTGCTCTTTAAGGCATCTGCAAATGCTTTTTCAAATTCTTCCTGGGTCTTAACACGTCGTGCGGTGGCTCCCATTGCCTCTGAAAGCTTTACATAATCCACCCCATCATCGAGTACGGTTGCCGAGTAATGCTTCTCGTAAAAAAGAGTCTGCCACTGGCGTACCATTCCAAGTACATGGTTGTTTATTATAACCTCGATAAGAGGAAGCTTTTCTCTTGAAGCTGTTGCAAGCTCGTTCATGTTCATTCTGAAGCATCCGTCACCTGCAATATTGACTACAGTCCTGTCTGGATTAGCTGTCTGTGCACCGATTGCAGCACCGAGACCGTATCCCATGGTACCAAGACCTCCTGATGTAAGAAGAGTTCTCGGCTTGCTGTATTTGTAATACTGGGCTGCCCACATCTGATGCTGACCGACCTCAGTAACCATTATAGCATTTCCTTTTGTCATTTCATAGATTTTTTCAATAACAAATGGTCCGCTAAGTCCCTCTTTGTGATATGTAAGAGGAAAAGTCTTTGCATATGCAAGCACATGCTCAACCCATGAATTGTGGTCAAGCTGTGTGAGCTTTTTGTTGATGCGTGTAAGTATTTCCTTCACATCGCCTATAACACTCGATGTAACACGGATATTTTTATTAATCTCTGCTGCGTCTACATCAAACTGTAATATCTTGGCCTGGTCTGCAAACTTTTTAGGATTGCCAAGCACTCTGTCCGAAAAACGTGTACCAATCGCAATCAAAAGGTCGCACTCTGAAACTCCAAGGTTTGAGGTCTTTGTGCCATGCATACCAAGCATGCCTGTGTAGTTATCACTTGTGCCGTCATATGCACCCTTGCCCATGAGCGTATCGCAAACAGGTGCATTCACCTTGTCTACAAATTCCTTAAGCTCTTTGCTTGCTCCGGAGAGAACCACTCCGCCTCCTACAAATATATATGGCTTTTTGGATGCTTTTATGAGTTCAATTGCATTATCAATGTCACTGTCTGTAATTGTTTCTGTCTCACGCTCAGGAAGCTTGATTTCCTGCTTGGTGTACTCTACCAGATCTGCCGTAACATTCTTTGGAATATCCACAAGTACAGGACCCGGTCTGCCTTTTCTTGCTATATTGAAAGCTCTGCGTATTGTATCTGCAAGCTTCTCTACATCCTTTACAATAAAGCTGTATTTGGTTACAGGCGTTGTAATTCCGGCAATATCTATCTCCTGAAAGCTGTCCTTTCCAAGTAACGAGACTCCGACATTACATGTGATTGCGACGATTGGAATCGAATCCATGTATGCTGTCGAAATTCCTGTGACCAGATTTGTCGCCCCCGGTCCGCTTGTAGCCAGACAGACGCCAACTTTTCCGGTGCTTCTCGCATAGCCGTCGGCCGCATGGCTTGCTCCCTGCTCATGTGAGGTCAGCACATGCTTAATCTCCGGATGCTTGTAGAGCTCGTCATAGACATTAAGGATGGCTCCTCCCGGATAACCGAATACTGTGTCAACACCCTGTTCTTTTAAGCATTCTATAATAACCTGTGATCCTGTTAACTGCATCTTGTATTCCTCTTTTTCTTATACGAATCCTTTACGATAATAGGTAAAAGCCTTATTCGTACTGAATTTTCTATCAAAATTTATACTACGCGTTCTGCTCGCCCGGAAGTGCAAGGATGGCTCCTCTGTTTCCTGATGTAACAAGTGCTGCGTATCTCTTCAAATAGCCTGTTGTAACCTTCGGCTCTCTAGGCTGCCACTTTGCCTTACGCTCAGCAAGCACCTCATCTGACACGTCAAGCTCAAGCTTCATGTTTGGAATATCAATCTTTATGATATCTCCCTCTTCAACCAGGGCAATCGGTCCGCCTACTGCGGCCTCAGGTGAAACATGACCTATTGAAGCTCCTCTTGAAGCTCCTGAAAAACGTCCGTCTGTGATGAGTGCTACAGAGCTTCCAAGTCCCATTCCGGCAATAGCGGATGTAGGGTTAAGCATCTCTCTCATTCCAGGGCCGCCCTTTGGTCCCTCGTATCTGATGACAACCACATCACCCTCTACGATCTTGCCGCCCTTTATTGCTGCAATTGCATCCTCCTCGCAGTCAAATACTCTTGCAGGGCCTTCATGAACCATCATCTCATCGACAACTGCTGAACGTTTTACTACAGAGCCGTCCGGAGCCAGATTTCCTTTAAGCACTGCAAGTCCTCCGGTCTTTGAATATGGATTGTCTACCGGTCTGATGACCTCAGGGTCTCTATTGACTGCATTCTTTATATTCTCTCCAACTGTCTTTCCTGTAACAGTCATACAGTCTGTATTTAAAAGTCCGATATCAGCAAGCTCTTTCATGACAGCCCACACACCGCCGGCCTCATTTAAGTCCTCCATATATGTAGGGCCTGCCGGGGCAAGGTGGCAGAGATTTGGTGTCCTCTCACTGATTGGATTTGCAAAGCTGATATCAAAATCAAAGCCTATCTCATGAGCGATAGCCGGAAGATGAAGCATAGAGTTTGTAGAGCAGCCGAGTGCCATATCAACTGTGAGTGCGTTCATTATTGCATCCTTTGTGATGATATCTCTCGCCTTAATACCCTTGTTGTACATATCCATAACAGCCATTCCCGCATGCTTTGCAAGACGGATACGCTCTGAATATACAGCAGGTATTGTTCCGTTTCCGCGAAGTCCCATACCGAGTGCCTCTGTAAGACAGTTCATAGAGTTGGCTGTGTACATTCCCGAGCATGAACCGCAGGTAGGACATACCTTGTTCTCATACTCACATACATCATCCTCAGTCATAGTACCAGCAGCGTATGAGCCGACAGCCTCAAACATCGATGAAAGGCTTCTCTTTCTGCCCTTTACGTGGCCTGCGAGCATTGGTCCGCCTGATACAAATACTGTAGGCAGATTAAGACGTGCAGCCGCCATCAGAAGTCCCGGCACGTTCTTGTCACAGTTTGGAACCATTACAAGTGCATCAAACTGATGAGCGATTGCCATACACTCTGTAGAATCAGCAATCAGATCTCTTGTGACAAGGGAATATTTCATACCCACATGTCCCATTGCAATACCATCGCAGACTGCAATTGCAGGAAATACTACAGGCACTCCTCCTGCCTCTGCAACTCCAAGCTTTACAGCCTCAACGATTTTGTCTATATTCATATGGCCCGGAACAATCTCATTGAATGAGCTTACGATTCCGACCATAGGCTTTTTCATTTCCTCCGGTGTAAAACCAAGAGCATTAAATAAACTTCTTGCCGGTGCCTGCTGCATTCCGGCTCTTGCGTTATCACTTATCATATTTTATCTCCTTATTTATCTCCGACTATTTCTTTGAGTACTTCATCATTACTACTGTATACACAACAATCTGCATATCTATAACCTATTAGCTGTCTATTATAAGTCATGCAGCTACACACGTTCTGCGATGAGATCACCCATCTGTGCTGTGCCTACCTGTGTGATACCCTCTGTAGTCTCACCCGGCTGTGGCATGATGTCGATTGTCCTGTAGCCCTCCTTAAGCACCTGCTTTACAGCATCCTCGATTGCCTGTGCTTCCTTGTCCAGATCAAATGAATAGCGAAGCATCATGGCTGCTGAAAGGATTGTTGCGATAGGGTTTGCAATGCCCTTTCCTGCGATATCAGGAGCAGATCCGCCACTTGGCTCGTAAAGTCCGAACTTTGTATCGTTAAGGCTTGCTGATGAAAGCATACCGATTGAGCCTGTCACCATACTTGCTTCATCTGATAAAATATCGCCAAACATATTCTCTGTGAGGATAACATCAAACTGCTTAGGATCCTTTACAAGCTGCATTGCACAGTTATCAACAAGCATATGCTCGTATGTAACCTCCGGATAATCCTTAGCGACCTCCTCTACGATCTTTCTCCATAATCTGGAAGAATCAAGCACATTTGCCTTGTCTACGGATGTAACCTTTTTCCTTCTCTTCATGGCTATATCAAAGCCCCGCTTTGCGATTCTTCTGATTTCATTCTCATTGTATGTCAGTGTATCTGTGGCCGTAACAACTCCGTCCACCTCTTTTGTCTCTCTGGCTCCGAAGTAAAGACCTCCTGTAAGCTCACGCATAATCATCATATCAAAGCCGTCTCCTATGATATCGCTACGGAGCGGACATGCTGCAGCAAGCTCCTTGTACAGATATGCCGGTCTAAGATTTGCAAACAGATTGAGTGACTTTCTAAGCTTTAAAAGTCCTGCCTCCGGACGAAGCTCAGGGGCCAGCTTGTACCATGGTGATGTGGCTGTGTTGCCACCGATTGAACCCATCAGCACCGCATCTGAATCAAGTGCAGTCGCAATAGCCTCATCTGTAAGAGGAACACCTGTAGCATCAATTGAGCAGCCACCCATAAGGATGTCTGTGTAGTTGAAGCTGTGTCCATACTTGTCTGCTATTTTGTCCAATACCTTTTTTGCCTCAGTGACTATCTCCGGTCCGATTCCGTCTCCGGAAATTACACCAACTTTATATTCCATAATTTCTTACCTCTTTTACATAAAAATACATATTCTTATATTAAAGCATTAAAGTAGTTATTTCAATATGCCGGGATATTTTACTTTTTCATGCAATTTATAACTGCAGCTTATAATAACTGCATACTATAATAACAGTTTTTTATTATTATTGCAAGAGATGCGGATAATAAGAAAACCGCCACTTATGTGACGGCTTTACAAATCTGCATTATTTAGCTGAATCCTCTGCTTTCTCAAGGTCAGCGATAGCTGCCTTCTGCATTGGGATACGGCAGTTCTTGTTGTTACCAAACTCAACGATTACAGTATCGTCCTCGATATCGATAACTGTACCGTAAAATCCACTTGTTGTAAGAACTGTGTCTCCTGTTGCAACCTCTTTAAGCATTAGCTCCTTTTTCTTCTGCTCCTTCTTCTGTGGACGGATCATAAGAAAATACATAACTGCGAAAAGTACTACTAACCAGACAATCATTCCAATTGTTCCTGCTGCCTGACCGTTTGCTAAAATTGATGTCATCAATTGTTCCTCCTAAATATTCTATAATTGATGTGTTTTAAGCACTATTACCATAATACACGTTAAACGTGCTAACGGCAAGGCTTTTTTATCATTTTCGAGATTTTTTATATTTATCTGCTAGCTCTGCTCTCCCTGTGTCATTCCATAGAGCTTTTCAGCCTTGTATGAGGCAAAACGGCCTGCATCAAGTGAATCCCTTATTTCCTCCATCATGTTGTTGTAGAAATACAAATTATGGAGCACGCACAGTCTCATTCCGAGCATCTCCTTTGCCTTTAAAAGATGCCTGATATATGCACGCGAATATGTGCGGCATGCAGGACAGTTACAGCCCTCCTCAATAGGGCGCATATCCTTCTGATACTTCTGGTTGAACAGATTAAGCTTGCCGTGATTCGTGTATACATGTCCGTGACGGCCATTTCTGCTTGGGTATACACAGTCAAAGAAGTCGATTCCTCTCTCTACACCCTCAAGTATATTGGCAGGAGTTCCTACTCCCATCAGGTATGTAGGTTTATTAACAGGCAGATGAGGCACTGTTTCATCAAGAATATGGTACATCTCCTCATGGCTCTCTCCTACCGCCAGTCCGCCGACAGCATAGCCGTCCAGCTCAAGCTCAGAAATGCGCTTTGCATGGTCAATTCTTATATCATCATAAATAGCTCCCTGATTGATGCCGAATAAAAGCTGCCCCTTGTTGATAGTATCCGGTAAGCTGTTTAAGCGTGCCATCTCCTTTTTGCACCTCTCAAGCCAGCGCGCGGTCCTGTTTACAGAGTTTGTCACATACTGTCTGTCTGCAACGCTAGATGGGCACTCGTCAAATGCCATAGCTATCGTGGAGCCGAGGTTTGACTGTATCTGCATGCTCTCCTCAGGTCCCATAAAAATCTTGGCACCGTCAATATGCGAGTTGAAGTACACGCCCTCCTCCTTTATTTTGCGAAGACCTGCCAGTGAAAACACCTGGAATCCGCCGGAATCTGTAAGGATTGGTCTGTCCCACACCATGAATTTGTGCAGTCCGCCAAGCTCTTTAATGATTTTGTCTCCGGTTCTTACATGCAGGTGATATGTATTTGACAGCTCAACCTGACACTTTATCTCCTTTAAATCGTCCGTAGAGACAGCGCCCTTTATCGCACCTACTGTTCCTACATTCATAAATACAGGTGTCTGTATATCTCCATGCACAGTATGGAATGTACCTCTCTTGGCACGTCCCTCTTGTTTTAGTAACTCATATTTAGCCATATTTTCGTTTAATTCTCCTGTTTCTTTTACTTATCGCCATTGCCTACGATTTTTCTGATTAATATTCCGTTGGTCAGCAGTGTGGTATCTATGCAATGTCTCTCAAAAAGTATCTCGCCGTCCTTTGGCACCTCAATATCCTCATCAGAGCAGTTGACTATAACCTCCACATATGTATCCACCCAGCCCATCTTTCTGAACTGGATTACCCTTGGATTGTCGGCAAAATCGTCAGGGAAATGGAAGTTTCTGCCCTTTAAAAGCGGCTCACTCGCCCTTAAATGAATGAGCTTTGATACCATCTCAATGCGCTCCTTAAACCTGCCTGCCTCAATATCATCCCACGGCATACATCGTCTGCAGTCAGGGTCATAGTTGCCCGGCATGGCAATCTCAGTGCCGTAATATATACATGGGCTGCCCGGCATGGCAAAAAGCACTGCAAGCTGTGCAAAGTACTGGTCGAGATTCTTTGTATCAGAGCGAAGGCGCTTTGTATCATGTGAATCAAGCAGATTGAAAAGCACATCATTGGTCTGCTGCATGTAGTTGGTATAACATCTGTTTATAGTATACTCAAAATCCTGATTTGTCTGGCTCTTATCTATCCAGAAATCCTTGATGCTCTCTCCAAGCGGATAGTTCATAACCGCATCGAATTCATCTCCACGTAGCCACGGAAGAGCATTATGCCATATTTCTCCCAAAATGTAAATATCCGGATTGATTTCCTTAAGCCTTGCCCTAAGCTCCTTGCAGAATCGGTGTGACACCTCATTTGCCACATCAAGGCGCAGTCCGTCTATATGATAATTTTCTACCCAGTTGGCGCAGATATCGATAAAGTATTTTCGCACCGCCGGATTATTTGTATTGAGCTTTGGCATATTGTCAAAAAATCCAAACGTATAAAACTGACCCTTTTTAGCCGCTCCATGCTTAAAGTCAAGAGGCCATTCATTGATCATAAACCAGTCATAATACTCTGAATCTGTCCCCTTTGCTAAAACATCCTGCCACGGTGCAAAATAATAGCCACAGTGGTTGAACACTCCGTCAAGCATTATTCTCATATCACGCTTATGTGCTTCTAGCACAAGCCTCTTAAAGGTCTCTTCATCTCCAAAGCGTGGGTCAATCTTTGCATAATCCGTTGTATCATACTTATGATTGCTCGGTGACTCGTTTATCGGTGTCAGGTAGATTCCATTTATTCCAAGCTCCTTTAAGTAATCAAGCTTTTGAATGATTCCTGCGAGATCTCCGCCGAAGCACTCCTCATTTTTGACCTTTCCCCTGTTTCTCCACGGAACAACATAATCAGGATCTATCGAGTGGTCTCCATTGCAGAATCTATCCGGAAATATCTGATACCATATAGTGTCATTTACCCACTTCGGTGTGACCGGAATATCACACGGATTCATCCACGGGAATACAAAACACTGGCGGCTTCTGCCCTCAAGTGCCATCTGCTCTGCACTCACGAAGCCATCCTCAAAGTAAAACCACCTCTCATCCTCTGTGATGAGCTCAAAATAATATTTAAGTCTCTTGAATGGTGGCTTTACCGTGGTTGTCCACCATATCTGGTGCTTTAATTTCTTTTTAAATATTATCGGCTGCTTATCACCATTCCAGGTCTCCCCACCGCCTAAGATACCGGCTGCGAATGGGTCACCGAGTATAATATTTACTTTCTTCACATCATAACCGGTCTTTATATTTATGATTAATTCATCCTCATTTAAAGGATAGCAGTAGTTGTCGTATGCCTGGTGAAATACCCCGTTAAATTCCATGTTTTCTCCCTCTTTTGCTGTCTTATTGTAGTCGTTATTGCATTGCTTCATTGTGGTTCTGAGGACGGCATGTAAGCATGCATCGATGATACCTTTTGACCCTTTAATCACATAATTATATACAAACATAGTTCGAAAGTTATCTAAATAAAATAATATCATAGTTTTCTTGACTATTCAACTTGCTATTAATTATAATGTATTTATTATCGTAACTATTCGAGTCACATTGAAAACCAAAAATGCTGTTTACATGCAAGCATGATGTATCATTTTTTGTTCTCAGAGGTTTAAATAGTTACCCATTATTATAATAAGGAGACCAACATGGCAGGTTCATCATACGGAAATATTTTTAGGGTAACAACATGGGGAGAATCACACGGAAAGGGCTTAGGTGTCGTTGTGGATGGCGTTCCTGCAGGGCTTGAGCTGTGTGAGGAGGATATTCAGATATTCTTAAACAGAAGAAAGCCGGGACAGTCTAAGTTCACTACTCCACGCAAGGAGGATGATACGGTTGAGATTCTCTCCGGTGTGTTTGAGGGAAAGACTACAGGTACACCTGTTTCTATGGTTGTGTGGAATAAAAATCAGAAATCAAAGGATTACAGTGAGATTGCTTCGTACTATCGTCCGGGGCATGCTGACTTTTGCTTTGATGAAAAATACGGCTTCAGAGACTACAGAGGCGGTGGTCGTTCTTCGGGACGCGAGACAATAGGCCGTGTTGCAGCGGGTGCTATCGCTGTAAAGATGCTCTCGGGCCTTGGCATAAAATTTCTTACATACACCAGATCAATAGGTCCTGTTACAATTAATGAGGTTAATTTTGATGCCCATGAAATTTACAACAATTCGCTTTATATGCCTGATGCCGATGCAGCACTAAAGGCTTCTGAATATCTGGAGGAATGCCTTAAATCACTCAATTCCTCAGGCGGTGTGTGTGAATGTGTCATCACAGGTCTTCCTGTCGGGCTCGGTGATCCTGTATTCGAGAAAATTGATGCCAATCTGGCAAAAGCTATTATGTCTATCGGAGCTGTAAAGGGCTTCGAAATCGGCGATGGCTTTGATGCAGCAAAGGCAACCGGACTTACAAACAATGATGCCTTTATTATGAGGGATGGCGCTGTTTCAAAAGAGACAAATCACTCCGGTGGTACTCTCGGCGGCATGGCAGACGGCTCACCGCTTATTTTCAGAGCTGCCATAAAGCCTACTCCTTCAATCGCAGCTACACAGCACACTGTAAATAAATCCGGTGAAGATATAGAGATTTCCATCAAGGGACGTCATGACCCGATCATCGTGCCACGTGCTGTTGTTGTTGTTGAAGCTATGGCTGCAATTACTATTGCGGATGCACTGCTTATGAATATGGGGGCACGCATGGACCGCATCACAGATTTTTATAAAAAATTATAACTTTGTCCTATATTAAAAAGCATCTATCCGGTTTTCCTGACAGATGCTTTTTATCTATTTCATTGGAACAATCTGTAATGTTTTTCCTAGTGAATTCAAAATATATTTTAGAATATATTTCCAAGAAGCAGCGGATTTAACAACATATACTGCGCATTAGTCACCCCAAAAGCCACAAGCGCCAGTGGCAGCACAATAAAAAGGACGCATGATATAATCACAGACATGCCGCTTCTTAAGTATTTAAACATTGCAAAAACAAACAGGCTGACCAGTAATCCCCCTGCAAAGCGCATCAGCATTATGATAAGTATATACTGCCCTACCGATATATTCTGCGAAACACGCCACAGATGCTCCATACTTGCCGCCGGAGCATTAAGCCCCTGCATGCCATATGCCGAAAGCACATTGCACAGCCGCACAATATATACAAGTGCAAATGCTGTGACAGTGCCCAAAAAGCCAAGTATGCATTTGATTCCCATATGCTGTTTCCTGCCACGGCGGGTAGTCCTTAAAAGCCGGATTTCATGGTTTGCATAATCCGCTCCGCATATACCGCAGGCTATTGCTATTAGGAGAATAACATACACAAAGGCCTGTGCTGTATCACGGTTTTTGAAGTCTGTTCTGTCGGTAAGGATATCATAGCCCTTTTCAAAAAACAGCCAGCCCTCATTTAACGTCTTAAGATAATCCACATGTGCTGTAAGCTTGTTGAATGCCTCCTGTCTGCTCAGTTCATCCTTGTACTTTATATTGATATAGCTTTCACTCTTCCCCTGTGCCATATCGTAAGCAATGTTATCTGACAGCCGGTCGTATTTTGCTCTTTCTTCATCCAGAAGCTCATTGGTTTTGGCAGTTAAAAGTCCATAATATTTGTCCATATATTCCTTGTAATACACCTCATCAACCGAGTCATAGGAAAGCTTCTCTGCCGGATTCCACCATACCACAAAAAGAGCTGCTGCAATCAAAATAAGTAACACTTTTCCCGGAACAAGTGCCTTATAGCATTCGTGCAAAAATAAAGATGTATGGCAGCCTGTATTTTTACCGCAGGCAAAGCCGGGCAATATAAGCTGCTTTTTTTCATGCACCGAATTGAGATAATTTGTAACCGCAAAAATACATACAGCTATACACACAAGCCAGAACAAGCCATACAATACCCCGGTATTAAGCGGATATCCAAACAGATTGATATTGACATAATCAGAAAAAAGTCTGCCTGTCCTGACTCCGTACATGATATTTATGTACTTAAGGAAGGCTAGGAAGCTGGTTCCTGATATCGTTGTGTAGCAGATAGCCTCAATAACCACGGTCACTGCAGAAACAACGAACACAAATATAATATTGTCAAGCGCTGCGCATATCAGCATAAAAAACAAGCCAAGCAATATAAAGCTTATTATTTTCACAGGAAAATAGCATGCCAGAAATTGTCCTATACTAAGCTTAAACGGACTGCCATAGTACAGATAAACACTTTGAAGCGGACTTTTCAGATTTATCGGATTGTAAAAGCACATGCTTATGACTGCATTGATTCCATACAATAGCAAGGTGATAAGCATGACCGCCATAATCATCACAAATGACTTTGACGCCATAAGCTGCCTTCTGCCCCTTGCAGTTGTTCTAAGCAATGCAAGCTGGTTCTCGCTTTTTTCATAAAACACAATATTGAGTGCAATGATAAAAAGCATAATCACAGCCACATAGTCGGTAAGCTCATTGTCTGTAATATTCAAAAGTCCCGATGCATCAATAACCTCAGGCACTGTACCTTTAAGCTTACTGTAGACTCTGCTCGTTTTAGCAGCATTTTTCTCTGCGAAGCCTCCATTGCCGGAAAACTTATTCATAATCGAAATCTCGTCAGCCTTTTCATTTACAGAGTCGAGATACTCATCATAAGACAGACATGCTCCTACTTCCTTGTATACCCTGCTGCACAGACTAATCCTGCCGTAAGCTTCTGCCGTCATCTGCCTCTGTTCAATTTCCGGCAAAACCTCCTCACGACTGTAATTGCTTATTTCGCCATACAGCGCGCTGTAGTCTTTACCTGTATACCCATCATCATTTACGGTATTCATGGTATACAGTCCAAGAACAGGATTAAGAACAAGCAAAAACAAAAGAATAAGCACTGTTCTTTTAGTCAATAGTTTACATATTTCGTTTTTTACTATATCCATTTTCAGTCCCCATTAAGATACAAATACAAGTCCTCAAGATTTGGCCGCACAGCCTCCTTCTGCCATCTGCCATCATACGAATCGGCAATAATGCGGGCTATGACACCGTCTGCATCCCTTGAAATATTGCTCACCTTGTATCCGGTGTTTACCTCATCTATCTCATTATCCGATAAAAAGATATTCCATACCTTTCCATCCAGCTCCTTAAGCAGCTTTGACGGAGAACCACTCCTTATTATTTTACTGTTGCTTAACATAACTATCTCTTTGGCGATAAACTCTACATCCGTAACCACATGAGTCGCAATAATAACAATCTTGTCCTTTGCAACCTCTGATATCAGATTGCGGATTCTGATTCTCTCCTTTGGGTCAAGCCCCGCCGTTGGCTCATCCAGTATAAGGATGCCGGGATTGCCTATGAGTGCCTGTGCTATCAGTGCTCTCTGCTTCATTCCACCCGAAAAAGCGCCAAGCTTTTTTCCAAGAACATCATCAAGCTTTACCATGCGCACATAGTGCTCTATATCTTTACCGGCTTCACTCTTTTTTAACCCTTTCAGGGATGCCATAAAGTAAAGAAAGCGCCTAAGACTAAGCTCCGGATATATATTCTGCTGCTGCGGCATATATCCGAGAAGCTTCCTGTATTCACTTCCAAGCTCGTCTATGCCCCTTCCGTCAAGCAGCACACGGCCTTTTGATGGAGTCAGATTGTCAGAAATGAGATTCATCATAGTTGATTTACCGGCTCCATTAGGTCCCAAAAGCCCATATATTCCCGGTGTAAATGAAAACGACACATCATCCAGTGCGGTTTTATCCTTATAAACTTTTGTAAGCCCCTCCAATTCAAGTGTCATTGCTTATATTCCTCCCACTGACTTCTCACGCTTTCAAGATAGCTGTCCATTCCATCTGCTGTAAGCTTTTGTACGGCACCGTCTAAAGTATCATCTACAGTGGCACCATGCAGTCCTGTCATGAAATCATCTAAATCTGTTGAAATACTGCCCATATTCTTAGTATCCGGTTCGAAGCCGATAAACGGAGACAATGTGGCATTGTCATAAAAGTCAAAAAACTCCTTCTTACGATTGTCCACATATTTCTCGTTCTTTGTCGGATAAACATTCACGAAAAGATTAAGACTAAGCTTCGTCAGATAGTCATCATCCAGACTGCCTCCATCACAAGCTTCTGCAATGCCATCTTTTAGCTTATAATCCTTATCTTTTTCACCGTACAAAAGGATATTGCCATACTTTTCATTTCCATATAACAGACTAAGGAAATCCATCGCAGCAGAAGCATCCTTTGCTTTCTTTGCTACACCGATGGAGCTGTTTATCCTTGATGAAAGGTAAGTCTTTACTTCCTTTACCGTGATATTGTCCTTTTTGAAATTTTCATCCACGCTACCGACACATAAAGCAGCCGCAAAATTGCCTGCCTTGATATTTTTTAATATCTGAGCATCATTCAGCCCCGGATTGTTGAGATATGTTATCTCATTTGTCAAATCATCAGACATATAGCCGTCTTTCTTCATCCGGTCAAGCACCCTCAGATACCCGGTAAATTTCTGTGACTCTAAAGGATTTCCAACAGACATAGTATCATAGTCGAAGCAGAGCCCGTTTCTTATCTCACAGCCAAGCATATCATCAAATCTATATCCGTTTATGAGATACTCGAACCTCGGAGTATCACTTTTATCCCATTTAACACCCTGAAGTATCTGATATATTCCGTCTAT
>OIBF01000387.1_pt1 | contig 14622 bp, 10 predicted proteins | sample 1580921 | NCBI WGS metagenome assembly OIBF01 (sample SAMEA3882506, study PRJEB24775) | human gut metagenome | biome: human-associated habitat; feature: intestine environment; material: feces | place: Netherlands | collected 2009/2010
GCATATGCTGATCCTGGGTCTGCAAAAGCCCTCAGGCGAGATCAAATACCTGTGTGCTGCTTTCCCGTCTGCTTGCGGCAAGACCAATTTGGCTATGCTGATTCCGCCGGAAGGCTATCAGAAGAAGGGCTACAAGATCTGGACCGTTGGCGACGATATCGCCTGGATCCGCAAGGGCCCGGACGGCCGCCTGTATGCCATCAACCCGGAGAACGGCTTCTTCGGCGTGGCTCCCGGCACCAATATGAAGTCTAACCCCAACGCACTGAAGTCCACCATGAGCGGCACGATCTTCACCAATGTTTGCCACAATATGGACAACAACACCGTGTGGTGGGAAGGCCTGGATAAGAATCCGCCTACCAATGCCATTGATTGGAAGGGCAATCCCTGGAACGGCCAGACCAGCGACGAGAAGGGCGCACACCCCAACAGCCGCTTTACCGCGCCTGCAAAGAACTGCCCCTGCATTTCTCCCGAGTTTGAGAACCCGCAGGGCGTGCCGATCTCCGCTTTCATCTTCGGCGGTCGTCGTGCAAAGCTGACGCCTCTGGTGTACCAGTCCAAGAGCTGGAACCACGGCGTGTTCGTGGGCTCCGGCATCTTCAAGTCGGGCGACCCGGCCAAGCGTGCGGCCGCCATCGTGCAGGCCACCGCCAACTGGCAGGACGCCGACCTGCTCGCACGCCTGTCCGAGAACCTCGGTGAGGCCATGGTCGGCATCAACGAGGACGAAATCCAGACCATCATGGCCGCCCGTGGCGAATGATCTCGCTGTGATTGTGCTGTGATTTCACGTATTGCGAGCGGATGGGGTGTGACTATCGGCCGCCTTATGCCGCCCGTTTCGTGTGATTGCATTTCGCATGATTTGTGATGGTCTCGATGGTTTGGGTAAGGAGATCCGATGGTTGTTGCCGTTGAATACATTTCGAAGGAAGAATCGGCCGACGTTGCCGAAGGTGCGGCTTCCGCGCAGCATGGCGTGACTGGCATTCTCGCGGTGCAAGGCGCGTTCGCTGAGCATGCCGCGATGCTGGATCGTCTTGGCGCGCCGTGGAAACTGCTGCGTGCCGCCGAGGATTTCGACGATTCAATTGATCGCGTGATTCTGCCTGGCGGCGAGAGCACCACGCAGGGCAAGCTGCTGCATTCCACCGGTCTGTTCGAATCGATCGCCAGGCATATCGCCGCCGGCAAACCGGTGTTCGGTACCTGCGCCGGCATGATTCTGCTGGCCCGCAAGCTCGATAACGACGACAACGTCTACTTCGGCGCGCTTGACGCCGTCGTGCGGCGCAACGCATACGGCCGCCAGCTTGGCTCGTTCGCCGCCACCGCCGATTTCGGCTCCTCTTCCGGTGATTCCGCCGTCGTGGTCGCACCGGGCGAGCATGTTCCGCAGGACGCCCCGGCCGACATCGTGCTCAAAGATTTCCCGCTGGTGTTCATCCGCGGGCCGTTCGTGGCCGAAGTCGGACCGGCCGCCACCGTCGAAACGTCGGTGGACGGCAATGTGGTCGGCTTGCGCCAAGGCAAGATCCTCGCCACGGCGTTCCATCCCGAGCTCACCGACGACACCCGCATCCACGAGCTGTTCCTGAGTTTGTAGCTTGCGATTCTGTGTAGCGCGCGGTCTGTGTTGCTCACGGTCTGCGTAGCACGCTGTGTACTCGCTTGAGCCCGTAGCGCGACGCACGCAAGCATATCGGCGGCTTCCAAGGATATTTCCTTGGGGCCGCCGATTTTTTATCTGTGGACTTTCAGCATCTTTTCAATCCCAACTAATACTGGGGAATTCATCGGAAAAATAATCCCCCGTAATACACCGACTTGTCCACATGCGTCCTGCCCACCCGCAATACGCTTTCGGGCTGCGCGTCTCCGGATGGTGCGGGCGGGTCGTCGTCCGCTGTCGACGGTGCTGCCGGTATACGACACGCCGATGTTTTGTAGGGGTAGCGGTCGATGGGATGCAAATTTCCTTGTTTGAATTGACATGGTACACCGGAAAACCTATACTGTTTCAACAGGTACACAGTTATACCAAAAAGGGAAGGAAATATCCCGAATCAACTGAATGGTCAGTTGAAGACATATTGACGTGTATCTACCGCAGCTGGAGTGGGTTCGACGAATGAACGCACGTAAAGCGGTTGCCAACGATGGAACACAAGGAGGAGTACATCATGGAGAAGAAATCCATCAGGATGATTGCGGCGGTGGCCGCTGCGGCGATGCTTGTTCCGCTGGCCGCGTGCGGTGGAGGAAACGCCGCCGACGGCAAGACCACGCTGTCGTTCTTCTCGAACAATTCGCAGGACAAGTACCAGCCGATCATCGACGCGTTCGAAAAGGCCAATCCGGACATCAAGATCGACTACAGCACCACCACCGGTTCCCAGAGTGGCTACCAGCAGACGCTGCAGACTCGAATCTCCGGCGGAAACCTGGCCGACGTCTACATCGTTCCTCCGGAGGCGTTGAGCGATCTGGTCAAAGGCAACTACGCCAAGGACCTGAGCAATGAAAGCTTCATGGATAAAATCGGCGATGCCGCAAAAAAGGCCTATAGCGTGGATGGCAAAGTATACGCCATGGGCGTGAGCACCTGGACCAATGCCTGGGTGTACAACAAGGATCTGCTGAAGAAGGTCGGTTACGACTCCATCCCGGCGACGTGGGATGAATTCCTGACCATGTGCGGCAAACTCAAAGCCGCGGGAATCACCCCATACCTTGAGCCGAAGGATGGACTGGGCAACGCCGTCGAGGGCTGGATCGGCGCTGAATCCGCCAAGCAGGGCGAGGCGCTCGACGCCAAGATCGACGCCGGTAAGGACACGTTCAAGAACGTGTATGGCAAGTACTACGGCGAATGGGACAAGCTGATCAAGCAGAACCTGATGAGCTCCGACGTGTCCGGCCTGAGCGGCGACCAGGTCAAGTCGGAATTCACCGCCGGACGTCTTGCGGTCTATCCTTCCGGCTCGTGGGACATCGACAGCTTCAATGAGACCGGCCTCAACTACGGTTTCGGCCAGATCCCTATGCTGAAGAAGGGTGACACCCCGTACGCGCCGGGCTCCATCGATCCGGCCTTCGGCATCAACAACAAGATCTCCGGAGACAAGCTCAAGGCCGCGGAGAAGTTCTTCACCTTCCTGACCTCCGACGAGGGCCTCAAGCTGTACCAGAAGCAGCTGGGCCTGATCCCGTCCGTCAAGGGCTTCAACGCCACGGTGGACGACCACTTCAAGGACGCCTACGACCTGTACATCAAGACCGGCAACGTGTACCTGAATTCCGCCCACTGGAGCAAGGGCACCACCGCGCTGCGCGCCGAGACCTTCACCCAGCTGCAGCAGGTAGCCCTCGGCTCCATCAGCCCTACGCAGGCCGCGGAGAACCTCGATTCCAAGCTCAAGACCCTCTCCTGATCCATCGCGAACAGACATCCATCGCGGCAGGCTGGCGCGGACCCTTCCGTCCGCGCCACGCCTGGACCTGCCAATCTCACGTTTTGTAGAAAGCAACCAACATGTCAGTATCAACAGCGTCAGCGGCGCGTCCACATTCCGCTGATCAGGTAGAGGCGTTGCATCTCAAGCAGCGTCGTCACCGCAACTTCATGGAGAACTTCGCCTCGGCACGCTTCCTGCTGCCGATCATGGTGGTGTTCATCGTGGTGATCCTCATCCCATTCCTGCAAAGCCTGGTGTTCAGCTTCACCGATTACTCCGGTTACAATTTCGCGGACGCGAAGTTCGTGGGGTTCGCGAACTACGTGCAGTGCTTCAAGGATCCGACGCTGCTCGCGGGCCTCGGCTTCACGCTGCTGTACACGGTGGCCACCACCGTGCTCATCACCGTGATCGCCCTGCCGCTGGCTGTGGTGCTCAACCGCAAGTTCTTCGGCCGTAACTTCGCCCGTTCCCTGTTCTTCTTCTTCTCGGTGCCGTCCATGGCCGTGCTCGGCTTGGTCTGGCAGTACATCTTCTCCCCGCTGAAGTCCGGCGTCGTCAACACGCTGCTCGCCAAGATCGGCATCGATGCGATTCCGTGGTTGTCGAATTCCGAACTTGCCAAATTCTGTGTGATTTTCGTAGCGGTATGGGCTCAGATCGGCTGGCACGCCACGCTGTATCTGGCGTATCTGCAGGCTATCCCCGCCGATATCTACGAACAGGCCGCCGTCGATGGCGCAAACCGTCGCCAGCAGTTCTTCAACATCACACTGCCCCAGATGGTTCCGGCCATGGGTGTGAGCATCTTCATGCTGCTTACCGGTGGTTTGAAGGTCTATGATCTGCCGTATGGCCTCACCAGCGGCGGTCCGGGCTACTCCACCTACACCGTGACCCAGTCCATCATCCTCACGGGCATCGGTTCGAGCCGGTACGGACTGGGCTCCGCACTGGGCGTCATCTTCTTCATCTGCTGCGCGCTGTTGGTCGCCCTGCAGCAGGTAATCACCAATCTGGTAGAAAAGAGGCTGTCATGACTCTGCAGCAACGCGAGCGTATCGGCTCGATCATCCGTTCCGTCGTCGTCATCGCTATCGCGCTGATCTGCGCGGTGCCGCTGTACGTCATCGTCATCAACACGTTCAAAAGCAGCGCCGAGATGTCCATGGACCCGATTGGGTTACCAAAGACATGGAATTTCGAGAACTACACGTATGCATTCGGGCATCTGCCCATTGTCAACGCCTTCAAGAACACCATCATCGTGACGGTGGTCGGCGTCGGCCTGCAGGTGCTGTTCGGCGCGCTCGCCGCATACGGCATGATCCTGAAGAAGAGCAAGTTCACCGCCGTGATCGGCGTGCTGCTCATGCTGTCCTTCATCATCCCCGGCCAGACGCTGCTGATTCCGCAGTACCGCATGGAGGCACAGGTGGGTCTCGTCGATTCGCTGCTCGGCCTGATCGTGCTTTACACGGGCGGCGCGACCTTCTGCTACTTCTTGATCGTGCAGTACATGCGCGGCCTGCCGTATGAGATCATCGAGGCCGCCCGTATCGACGGCGCCGGTCCGTTCCGCATCTTCTGGACGATCGTGCTGCCGCTGATCCGCCCGATCCTGACCACCGTCATCGTGTTCCAGACCATGGGCACGTGGAACGACTTCATGACGCCGAGCGTGTACATCTCGTCGACCAACAAACAGACCATCGTGCTGCAGGTGTTCAACGCGATCAGCACCTTCACGACGAACTGGCCGTTGTTCATGACGGTCACCACCATCGCGCTCATCCCGGTGTTCGTGTTCTTCATCTTCTGCCAGCGTTGGATCGTGGCCGGCCTGGTCGCCGGTTCGGTCAAGGGCTGACCGGTCCTCCTGCTTGCGGGAATTCGACAAGGAGCAGCGTTATGCGCTATGAGGTTGATCTTTCGGAAGCCAGCAAGTTCGCGCGGACGCCCGCATACGGGATCCCCGTCATCCGCGCCGCAGCCGCATGCGGGCCGGATGGCGGGACCCTGGGCGCCACAAACCGCTTCCTGACCCGTGACGGATCGCCATGGATCCCCATCGCCGGCGAGATGCACTATTCGCGGATCGCCGCCGAACGGTGGGACACGGAACTCGCGAAGATGGCCGCGGCGGGCATCGACGTCGTATCCACCTACGTGTTCTGGAACCACCATGAGGAGCGCGAGGGGGAGTGGGATTTCTCCGGCAACAGGAACGTGCGCCGATTCGTGGAATTGTGCGCCCGGCACGGACTGCACGTCATCGTGCGGCTGGGACCGTTCTGCCATGGCGAGGTGCGCAACGGCGGACTTCCCGACTGGCTGTACGGCAAGTCGTATGAGGTCCGTTCCCTCGACGCCGGCTTCCTCGATGCGGTGCGCGGTCTCTACGCGCATATCGCGCAGCAGCTGCGCGGCCTGTATTTCAAGGATGGCGGGCCGATCATCGCGGCCCAGGTCGACAACGAGTACATGGCGTCGTCGGCTCCTTGGGAGATGACCACCGGCATCAGCCGTGAATGGGTGCCGTCCGGCCACGATGGGGCCGGCTACCTGGAACGGCTGCGCGACATCGCGATCGAGGAAGGCATCGACCCGCCGATGTTCACCTGCACCGGCTGGCAGTCACCGGTTCCGGACGACATGCTGCCGCTGTGGGGTGGATACGCGTACCGGCCGTGGCTGTTCTACGACGGCGTCGGTGCCGAGGGGATGACGGAGCATCCCGCCACCGACGAGTACCGATACCGGAGGCTGCATGGCTCCAGCACAAGCGACGGCTTCGATCCCCCGTACGATCCGGACAGCCGCCCGTACGCCTGCTGCGAGATGGGCGGCGGGATGTTCAATTCGTACGATTACCGTTTCGTGCTGCCGAAGCGCTCCGTCGACGCGATGGCCAACATCAAGCTCGGCTCGGGGTGCGATTTCCTCGGCTACTACATGTTCCATGGCGGAACCAACCCGAAGGGCGCGGCCGGATTCCTCAATGAGGGGCAGACCCCGAAACGCTCCTATGATTTCCAAGCGCCCCTTGGCGAATTCGGACAGGTGCGGGAATCCTACCGGCGGCTGCGCACCCTGCACGAGTTCGTCAAAGCCTTCGGGCCGGAACTCGCCGGAATGCCGGTCTCGTTGCAGGACGGGCAGGACCGCATCGATCCGTCCGACTCCGAGACCCTCCGGTATGCCGTGCGCAGCGATGGCGAACGGGGTTTCGTGTCCATCGACAACTTCCAGGACCATGCGCGCGTGCCGAGCCGTCACGGTGAGCAAATCGACGTGACGACGGGTACCGGTGAGCGCATACGGTTCACCGGCATCGGCCTCGCCGAGGGGGAGAACTGCATATTGCCGTTCAACATGGATCTGGACGGCGTGCGGCTCGTCCGCGCCAACCTGCAGCCGGTCACCGTGCTGCGGGTGCCGGGCCGACCGTTCCGCACGTTCGTGTTCCTCAAGCCCGATGGCATGGATGAGCTGACGTTCCATTTCGAAGGCGACATCCAGGACGTCACCGTCGGCAAGGCGGATTTCGAACGCTTCATGGTCCGGGACGCGGCGGAGATCGTATGCGTCACACGAGCGCTCGCCGGGCGGATGACGGTGTTGGACGGAGGCCTCGCCTTCGTCGACGACGACAACGCGTTGCTGTACGAGGACGGCGATGGGTGGACGCTGGAATCGCCCCGCGCCGAAAACGGGATCGCCGCATATCCGGAAGGCTTGCTCGGCTCTCCGCGGCCGGTGGAGCCCGTATCGGTGTATGCGCGTCTGAGAAGACTGCACGCCGATCGGTACGAAATCGCTTTGCCGGCTGGCATGGGACGGCTTTTCCGCGATCAACGGCAGGTCGCCGATGTCATGCTGAACATCGCATACCAGGGCGATATCGGCTGGCTGTTCTGCGGCGATGTGCTGATCGCCGATAATTTCTGCAACGGCGAGACATGGCAGGTCGGATTGCGCGATTACGCGGATGCCATCGATGCCGCTGGTGGAAAGCTGACGCTGGTCGTCACGCCGCTGAGGCGCGGGGTCCGCGTGAAGGTAACATCGTCGATGGCGGCCCGCCTGGAGCAGTCCGATGCGTGCGTCGCTGACGTCACCGACGTGTATGCTACACCGGTGTACCACATGCCGGTGGGCAAATAACGAATGTAATATACAAAAAACCATGGCTTTATGCCAATTACCAAAGGAGATAATCGTGAGTGCGCGACGCAACTTCGAATGGCCGGAACTGCTGACCGCGGATGGCCGCGGCATCGCCTTCGGTGGCGACTACAATCCCGACCAATGGTCCGAGGACATCTGGGACGACGACATCCGCCTGATGAAGCAGGCCGGCGTCAACACCGTGGCCCTCGCCATCTTCAGCTGGGATCGCATCCAACCCACCGAGGATCGTTGGGATTTCGGCTGGCTCGACCGCATCATCGACAAACTCGGCAATGCCGGCATCGTGGTCGACCTGGCCTCCGCGACGGCGACCGCGCCGCTGTGGCTGTACGAAAGCCACCCGGAGGTCCTTCCGCGTGACAAGTACGGCCATCCGGTCAACGCCGGCTCGCGCCAATCCTGGAGCCCGACCAGCCCGGTGTTCAAGGAATACGCGCTGACCCTGTGCCGCAAGCTCGCCGAACGGTACGGCACCAACCCGTATGTGACCGCATGGCACATGGGCAACGAATACGGGTGGAACAACCGCGAGGACTACTCCGACAACGCGCTCGAGGCCTTCCGCGCATGGTGCCGCCGCAAGTACGGCACCATCGACGCGCTCAATCAGGCGTGGGGCACCACCTTCTGGGGCCAGGAGATGAACGGCTTCGACGAAGTGCTCATCCCACGGTTCATGGGCGCCGACTCGATGGTCAACCCCGGCCAGAAGCTCGACTTCGAACGGTTCGGCAACGACATGCTCCTCGACTTCTACAAAGCCGAACGCGACGCGATCGCCGAAATCTGCCCCGACAAGCCGTTCACCACGAACTTCATGGTCTCCACCGACCAGTGCTGCATGGACTACGCCGCCTGGGCCAAGGAAGTGAACTTCGTATCCAACGACCACTACTTCCACGAGGGCGAATCCCACCTCGACGAGCTGGCCTGCTCCGACGCTCTCATGGATTCGCTCGCGCTCGGCAAGCCGTGGTACGTCATGGAACACTCCACCTCGGCGGTGCAGTGGAAGCCGCTTAACACCCGCAAGCGCAAGGGCGAGACCGTGCGTGACTCCCTGGCCCATGTGGCCATGGGCGCCGACGCCATCAACTTCTTCCAGTGGCGCGCGTCCGCGTTCGGTGCCGAAGCGTTCCATTCGGCCATGGTTCCGCACGCCGGCGAGGACACGAAGCTGTTCCGCCAGGTGTGCGAGCTGGGCGCGTCGTTGCACACGCTCGCCGACGCCGGCGTGCAGGGCACCGAATTGGCGCACTCCGACACGGCGATCCTCTTCAGCGCCGAATCGGAATGGGCCACCCGCTCCCAGACCCTGCCGAGCATGAAACTCAACCACTGGCATGACGTGCGTGACTGGTACCGCGCGTTCCTGGACGCGGGCTCGCGCGCCGACATCGTGCCGCTCGCCTACGACTGGAGCTCGTACAAGACCGTCGTGCTGCCGACCGTGCTGATCCTGAGCGCCGCCGACACGCAGCGGTTGGCCGACTTCGCGGCCGCCGGCGGCCGCGTGGTGGTCGGCTACGCGACCGGACTGATCGACGAGCATTTCCACACTTGGCTCGGCGGATACCCGGGCGCGGGCGATGGCCTGTTGCGCTCGATGCTGGGCGTCCGCGGCGAGGAATTCAACATCCTCGGCGCCGAAGCCGAAGGCGAGCCGGGCGAGATCCGACTGTCGTCCGCCGACGATTCGGCCGCGCTGGACGGCACCACGACCCGCCTGTGGCAGAACGACGTGAACGTGACCGGCGAACACGCGCAGGTGCTTGCCACGTACGCCGGCGAGGAAGCGGACGAATGGGAGCTCGACGGCACGGCCGCGGTCACCCGTAATCCGTACGGCTCCGGCGAAGCGTATTTCGTCGGCTGCGACCTGGATGTGGCCGATCTGACGAAGCTGGTCCGCGCATATCTCGCGGCCTCGTCGCAGGAGAATGCCGACGTGCTGCACACCGTGCGCGCCTCCGCCGACGCCACCTTCGACTTCTACCTGCCCCGTGGCAAGAAGACGGTCGAATTGCAAGGCATCGAAGGCGAGCCGGTCATCCTGTTCCAGACGGATCGGGAGGAAAAGCCCGGCTCGTACACCGTGCGCCGCAACGGCGTGCTCGTGGTAAGGCGGTAAAGTCGGAAGTCGAATATCGATGACGGATGCGGTTAGGGGGAGATATGGCCGAAGTGAAGCCGGACAAGTCTGACAGGAAACGCGTCACACTGCGTGAAGTGGCGCAAGAGGCCGGAGTCTCCCTCAAAACCGCGTCGAACGTCATCAACCATTCCGGCCGCATGGCCGACGCCACACGCGAAAAAGTGCAGGACGTCATCGACAGGCTCGGCTACCGCGTCAACGTGTCGGCCCGCAATCTCAATCGCGGCAAAACCGGCTTCATCACGCTCGCGGTGCCGAGCCTGACCGCGCCATATTTGGCCGAACTGGCCAACCGGGTGATCGACGCGGCCCGCATCTACGGCTATTCCGTGTACATCACCACGTATGCGGAAGGATCCGCGCAGGGTGCCCGCGCGCTGTTGCGAAACTTCAATGCCACGGTGTCGGACGGCATGATCCTGTCCATCTCCGAAGTCGAGGATCTCGATCCCGAGGACCTGGACGTGGATTATCCGCTGGTCTGCGTGGGCGCGCGGTCCACGCATGGCAAGGCGGACCATGTCACCCCGGACGACGTCCAGGAGGCGCGTCTCGCCGCGCAATACCTGTTCGACCACGGTGCCACGAATCTTGCGGTGATCGGCTCGCGAACCGATCCGGAGCATATCCTCGAGCTGCGCGACGCCGTGGAAGGCAACGCGCAGCTGCGCATGCGAGGCATATTCGAAGCGTGTGCCGACCAAGGCGTCGAATTGGACACACGGCTAGTGCCCAACGTCGGCCAGGATTGGACCATCGGCTCGGGCGCGCGCATGACGCAGCGCATCGTCGACTCCGGCATCCCCTTCGATGGCATCGTGGCGTTCAACGACCAGCTTGCGTTGGGCGCACTGTTCACTTTGGCAGCGAACGGCATCGCGGTGCCCGACCGGGTGCAGGTGATCGGCTTCGACAACAACGAGGAAGCCGCATATTTCCAGCCGCCGCTGACCACCATGGATTCCTGCCTCGACTGGATCGCGCCGACCGCGGTCAGCCGCATCATCAACCGCATCGACGGCAGCCGTACGTTGGAACCGGAGCTCATCACCACCCAATCCCGCATCATAGCCCGCGCCACCACCCGTGCCTAGTGTCGCGTGTTTGGTTTCGCGCCGCCTAGTGCTCCCGCTTTCCGCATGCCTTCTCCTCCCCTGAGTGCCCTCCTCGCTTCCGTCGCAGGCCTTGATTCCGCTCTTCCGGCACTGCCCACGCTATCTGTGCGCCAGCTCCGCCCTTTCCAGAGCAGGCCTTGGACCTACTCTTCCGGTACTGCCCGTGTCGCTTGTTTTGTGTCACGATTCGAAAAAATGGCCAAAATTTCGAATCGTGACACATTTCGGGAGACTCCGCCACTCACCTACGCTTCACCGCGCACCTACGCTCCGCCACCTGCCACGCGCCTCACCGCTCCGGCACGCTTTGCGCCGGGCAGCCGTGCAGCACGGAAAGCATCGCTCGCTTTTCCTGCGTGGTGACGGTCAGCCCGTACTTGTCTTTCACGCCAATCTGCCGAGCCACGTAATCGCAACGGTATTCGCTGTTCGTCGGCAGCCAGTATGCGGCCGAAGCGGAACCCTTCTCCTGATTGGCAGGCCCGTCCACCGCCAGCAGGTTGTACATGTCGTTGCCGAACCGGTACCGCTTCGTACGGTCCCACTGGTTCGCACCCGACTGCCACGCGTTCTCCAACGCCACCACATGGTCGATCTGCACCGCTGACGACGTTTTCACTCCGCGCGTGAACCGGATCGTCGTACCGGTGTACGGGTCGGACAGCACACCCGACTTCACCTTGCAGCCGGCGCCGGACCCGGAACCAGAATCAGAGCTAGAACCAGAACCCGCTATATACCGCACATCCGTCAAATCGCGCGCCAACACGTCCTCGCGCACATCGCAACCGTTGCCATCGTCATCGGTCTGCCGGAAACCGAATGAATCGCGGTCGTACCCGGCCCGGCTGGGCTGGTCGTCGATTGTCAACGATTGCAATGTTTCCGCCGCGCTGCCAGTCGCCACATACTCGCCCGTCATCTCGCCGACGGTCGGGTTGACCTTCGGCATGAGCAGACCGATCGAAATGCCGGCGACCACCGCCACGACCAGCAGAATCGCAATACGTTCCGCTAGCCCGTTGGCATTGAAATGCTGCCTGCGGAAACGCGAGTCACGCATACGTAAACGTCATCGGATCATGTCCCGCACGCGTCGGCCCATCCAACGCGTCGATGGCCGCATGCTCGTCCGGGTCAAGCACGAAACCGAACAGGTCGAGATTCTGCCGCTGCCGGTCCGCATGCACCGACTTGGGAATGATGATCGTGCCGTTTTCGATATGCCATCGCAGGATCACCTGCGCTTCGGTGACGCCATGCGCCCGCGCGATGCGTTCGATCACACCATCGCCGGCATTGAGATCCGCGCCACGCGCCATCGGCGAATACGCCTCGACCGCGATATTGTGCGCCTTGCAATACGCCACCACCTCGCGCTGCTGCCACGTGGGATGCAGTTCGATCTGGTTGACGGCCGGATATTCGCCCGTCTCTTTATGTAGCCGCTCAAGATGCTCCGGCAGGAAATTGCACACGCCAAGCGACCGCACGCGACCCTCCGCACGGAACTCGTCGAACGCCTTCCACGTTTCGCCGGAACGCCAGTCGAACGGGGTCGGCCAATGCAGCATGTACATGTCCACGTAGTCGAGCTGCAGCAGGCCAAGCTGACGGTCGAACGCCTTGCGTGCGGAATCGTACCCCTGTTCCGAATCGCGCAGCTTCGTCGTCACCCACAGGTTCTTGCGATTCTCACCCTGCGTGAAGCCCGCGTTTTTCAGCGCGCGTCCGACGCCCGCCTCGTTGTTGTACCCCGCGGCACCGTCGATATGACGATAGCCGGCTTCCAGCGCGCTCTCCACCACGGGGGTAACGCCCTCATCGTCGATACGCAGCACGCCCAAGCCGATCTGTGGAATCAGATTGCCGTCGGAAAGCGTGATCATCGGAGTGTGGAAAACAGCCATGGAACAACCCCTTGAGTCGAAATGCAATGTTCTCTGCACCAGTTTAGCGGCTTCCGTGATCGCGGCCTGTCCGCCCCACAATCGGCGCATGTTCGGCAGCTGTTCAGCTTTCCGTAACAGACGTAACAATTCTGCGCGGAAAACGCACTATAACGTTGCGTGGATATGAAGAACGATATGGATTCGAAGAATATGACGATCACTGCGCAGCATGACCGATCCGCCCGGCCGTACCACCACGGCCACGCGCTCGCCGGCATCCTCGGCCCCGCGTTCGTGGCGGCGGTCGCATACGTGGATCCGGGCAACGTGGCGGCGAACATCACGTCGGGCGCGCGCTACGGCTACCTGCTGGTGTGGGTGCTGGTACTGGCCAACTGCATGAGCGTGCTTATCCAATACCAGTCCGCGAAACTCGGCATCGTCACCGGCAAAAGCCTGCCGGAAATCCTGGGCGAACGGCTTGGCGACGCGGGCCGGTTCATGTTCTTCATGCAGGCTGAGGTAATCGCCATCGCCACCGATCTGGCGGAAGTGATCGGCGGTGCGATCTCACTGAAACTGTTGTTCGGTCTGCCGCTGTTCGTCGGCGGTTGCATCATCGGCGCGGTGTCGACGGTGCTGCTGATTTTCGAAAAAGGCGCCACGCATCGCATTTTCGAAAAACTGATCATCGGCCTGCTGCTGGTGATCACGTTCGGTTTCATCGCCGGTCTGTTCATCGCCCCGCCAAATCCGAAAGAAGTCGTCGCCGGCTTGATTCCACGCTTCAAAGGCACCGACACCGTGCTCATGGCCACGTCCATGCTGGGCGCCACGGTCATGCCGCACGCCATCTACCTGCATTCCACGCTCGTCAACGACCATTACACCCCCGGCGAAGCGAAGCCGAGCATCAAAAAGCTACTTCACGGCAGCAAAATCGACGTTGCCTGGGCGCTGATACTGGCCGGTTCGGTCAACCTCGCGCTGCTCATCCTCGCCGCGAACTCGCTGTACGGCATGACCGGCACCGACACCATCGAAGGCGCGCAACGGGCCATCCAGCATGTGCTCGGGCCGGTGATCGGCACGATTTTCTCGATTGGTCTGCTTGCGTCGAGCCTGAGCTCCACGTCGGTCGGCACTTACGCCGGCAGCGAAATCATGCACGGCCTGCTGCGTATCAAAGCGCCGATGTGGGCGTGCCGAGTGGTGACGCTGGTACCCGCGCTGGTGGTGCTATGGTTCGCCAACAATCCGACGGAAGCGCTGATCGTCGGCCAGGTCGTGTTGTCGGTCGGCATTCCATTTGCGATTATTCCGCTGATGCGTTACACGCACGACCGCACGCTGATGGGGGAGTACGTGGACGGTCCGGTCAAGCACGTCGTCAATATCGCGGTCGCCGCGCTGATCGTCGCTCTGAACGTGGTGCTGATTGTGCTGACAATGCTCGGCAAAGCCTGATTTTCCGTGATTTTTACGTCGATCTCCGCAGGCTTTCGCGGAGCAATCCCGCAGACTGCCTACGCTGCCTGCACTTTCCCGCTGTCATAATCGACCACGGTGTACATGCCCTTCCCCTCGCGCTTGGACTGGTACAACGCATGGTCGGCGAATCCCAAGCAGAGGTTCAGATCGACGTTCTTGCCGGACAGCACGCGGCATGCGCCGATACTGCAATGCACGTCCTGCCCGTATTGCGCGGACGCCTGCGCCAACTGGCGGCGGAACAGGTCCAGCGTGCTTTCGATCACGCGCTCGTTCGCGGTGTTCTTTATCAGCGCCACATACTCATCGCC
>OIBF01000411.1_pt1 | contig 14244 bp, 9 predicted proteins | sample 1580921 | NCBI WGS metagenome assembly OIBF01 (sample SAMEA3882506, study PRJEB24775) | human gut metagenome | biome: human-associated habitat; feature: intestine environment; material: feces | place: Netherlands | collected 2009/2010
GGATAAAAAGCTTCTGCCATTGTCCGGAAAACAGCTTCCGGATCCGCCTGCCGATGTATATCAGGAAGAATTTAAACTGGAGCCTTCCGCCAGGGATGCTGTAGATATGATCGTGCCAAATTATCTGGCAGGTTTTATTTATGGAGCTCTGGTAGAGGCCTTCTGCAGTGAACAGAATGACCGGATGCTTGCGATGGAGGCAGCTACGGATAATGCAGATAAGCTGCTGCATGATTTGAATATTCTGTATAATCGTGCAAGACAGGCACAGATTACGCAGGAAATTACTGAGGTGTCAAGCGGAGCACGTGCACAGCGCAAAAAACGTAACAACAAGAAGAAACGGGCTGCAATGCTGCAGCGGAGAATAGAAGAGGTGAATGTGTGATGGAAAAAGGAAAAATCATACAGATATCGGGTCCTGTCGTTGATGTAATGTTTGAAAAGGGACCACTTCCACATATTAAAGAAGCGCTTACTGTAGAGAATCAGGGAAAGCAATGCGTCATGGAGGTGGCAAAGCAGCTTGGTAATAATATCATCCGCTGTATTATGCTTTCTGCCAGTGAGGGACTTTGCAGGGATATGGAGGTGACACCGACGGGAGCCGGAATTACGGTTCCGGTGGACAATATGTGGCTGGTATTTACCCCGGTGAAAACAATTATCACAGTCATGATTATAATCGCAGTGCTTCGTGGAATCCTTCATTATATGGAGCAGTATTGCAATCATTTTATCGCATTCAAACTGCTTGCAATTATCCGCCATAAAGTGTTTGCGGCATTGAGAAAGCTCTGTCCTGCAAAGCTTGATGGGCGTGATAAGGGAAACCTGATTTCCATTATTACAACTGACATCGAACTGCTTGAGGTGTTTTATGCACATACCATTTCACCGATTGCGATTGCCGCACTGACCTCAATCATTATGGTGATTTTTATTGGAAGATATCACTGGCTGGCAGGCGTGCTTGCACTGGCAGCTTATCTGATGGTCGGTGTTGCCATCCCGATGTGGAATGGAAGGCGCGGCAGTCGGAAGGGAATGGAATTTAGAACAAGCTTTGGAGAGCTCAACAGCTTTGTTCTGGATTCATTACGTGGACTGGACGAGACCATCCAGTACGGACAGGGTGAAAAGAGAAAAGAACAGATGTCTGAGCGTTCCAAAAACCTTGCAGGAATGCAGGAGTCATTAAGCAAAATGGAAGGCTCACAGCGTTCATTTACCAATATGGTAATTTTGCTTGCAGCCTTTGGAATGCTGGCACTGACCATCTGGCTGTACTCCAAAGGTGAGATGGGATTCGAGGGAATTTTGACCTGTACTATCGCAATGATGGGTTCATTCGGACCGGTAGTTGCATTGTCAAGTCTGTCCAATAATCTGAACCAGACACTTGCAAGTGGTGAGCGTGTGCTTTCATTATTGGAAGAGACACCACTTGTGGAAGAAATTCCGGGTGATGTGGAGACTGCGAAAATTTCTGATACAAAGATTTTCAAAGATGAAACTGAGGAACATTCTAACAATCAGGATGTAGATTCTGAGGTGGGAGTAGATTATGCATTCGCAGGAGCCACAGTAGAAAACGTGACATTTGCATATGAAGAAGAGACCATTTTAGATAATTATTCACTTAAATTAGAGCCGGGTAAGATTACAGGTATTCATGGTGCGAGCGGTTCCGGAAAATCGACTTTATTAAAGCTGTTGATGCGGTTTTGGGATGTGCAGGCCGGAAGTGTATCGGTAGACGGTACGGATGTCCGCAAGATTCCGACTAAGCATTTAAGAGATATGGAAAGCTATGTCACACAGGAAACGCACCTGTTCCATGATTCCATTGCAAACAATATTGCGATTGCAAAGCAAGGAGCATCCAGAGAAGAGATTATGGAAGCCGCAAAGAAAGCATCTATCCATGATTTTATTATGACACTGCCGAAGGGATATGACACAGAAGTCGGAGAGCTTGGTGATACATTGTCCGGCGGTGAGAAACAGAGAATCGGAATTGCAAGGGCATTTCTCCATGACAGTCCTCTGATTCTGCTCGACGAACCAACATCAAACCTTGATTCCTTAAATGAAGGAATAATTTTAAAATCATTGAAGGAATCGGCTTTGAAGAAAACCGTCGTTCTGGTATCGCACAGAGTATCCACAATGAACGTGGCTGATGTGGTGTATGAGATGGAGAACGGCAGAATTTCTTAGTAATGTGTTGTTGTTCACATCACAGTGTGACCAGCAGCAAAATAGTTTTTGCATCTACAGCTTAAGCTGCCTTAATCCCTTAACAATAATAAACATAGTCACAAATTCAGCCGCCGGAAAAGCAAGCCACACACCTGTCATGCCGAAGGCGGCTGAAAGTGCGAATGCGAAAATGCTTATAGCGATAAAACCACGCATGATAGATGCCGCGAACGCATATTTTACGGACTCAACGGCACTTAGGATAGCAGAACCTACTATATTGATTCCGGCAAAAATAAAGCCTGTAAAGTAAAGGCGCAGTCCGCTCTCGGCATACGAAGCAAGCCTGGCATCGTGCTCGCTGTTGAAAACGGATGTCACAAAAGGTGCAAAGGTGCATATGAACAAAATGAGCAGTGCAGCAATTAAGAGAGATGAAACGACAGCCATCCTGAGTATCGAGCCTACATTCTTTCTAAGTCCTCTGCCGTAATAGTCGCTGATAAGAGGCTGTGAACCCTGTGCTATTCCATTGAACAAAGCTACAGCGACCAGTGATGTATTGGCAACCACACCGTATGCTGCCACGCCGATATTTCCTGCAAGCCTCAGGATAATCATATTAAAGACAATAGTTATGACACCTGATGATATCTCAGCAACAAAGGAAGAAACACCAACCTGGCAGGAGTAAAAGAGTCTCTTGACAGATGGAACCGTCGGCTTAAGCTTTACGGAGCATTTGTCTGAGCAGAAATGAATACAGCATATCAGGATGCCTATAATCGGTGAAATAGCGGTAGCTAAAGCGGCTCCCTCCATACCAAGTCCAAGCGGGAACATGAGTATGTAATCAAAAACAATATTAAAAAGGCTGCTGAAAAGTGTGGCGCACATGGCAATGGATGGTGCGCCATCATTTCTTACGAAAGCGTTGCACACATAGTTGCACATGAAAGACGGTGTAAAAAGCATGAAAATACGCGTATAGCTTTTACCGGTATTTATAATCGTCGCATCTCCGCCGAGCAGCCCTACGAGCCTGTCCGGTATGAAAATACCAATCAATATGAATATAACGCTTATCATAATACACCACAGCAGGGCATGAAAAAAGTAGCTCTCGCTGGATGTATCGCCCTTATTTTTCTCTACGACATATCTGATGGCGGAGCCGACTCCGATCATTGCGCCTATGGCAAAAATCAAATTGTATACAGGCAGCACCAGATTGAGCGCGGTGATACCGTTTGAGCCGACCGCCTTTGATATAAAGAAGGTGTCGGCAAGTATATATAATGACATACCCACCATGCCGAGTATGTTTTGTGAGACATATTTTACAAATAATTTTTTCATAATAGCTATATTGTAAATGCATCTGTTATTTAAATCAATGACAATTTTTTGCGGCCGGGATGAAAAAGTACAAAATAAAACATTTTAACTATTGAAATATTTTTCAGGTACATTATAATGAATATGTTGAAAAAATTGGGATTACTAAAGGAGGATAATTATGGAAAACAATAAGCTTTCAACAGGTTTAAACGTATGGTTATGGATTATTTTTGTGCTGAATATTCTTGCAACAATTGTCGGGATTGTCGTTGCACTGGGTGCTTCAGTCGTAGGAGCTACTTTAGGATTAGGTTCGATATATGTCGTACTGTGTTTCATTAGCGTTATACTACAGATTATCATAACTGTTTCTATCGGTATTTTGCTTTTCGCACACAAAAAGATTGGTTTGGTGCTTATTTTTGCACTTGCAGCCCTGGGATTCATTGTAAGTATGGTTACATATGCTATTGCAGCACAGCTTAGTGCGGGTAATATTGTCAAAGCAATTATTTCAGCCATTCTTATGCCGGCTATTACATATTTATTGGCAAAGAACGACATTGCAAATGGCACAATAGCTTAGAGCAATAAAAAATAAGATGAAAATTGAATAATGTTTTGTTAATCCGCTATACGATAGGTGAGTATAGCGGATTTTTAATATTTTCTGAAAAAAGACAAATATTTGAAAATTACAGGATTATATGATATATTTTGTTGCATAAAAGCAGATTGCCTGTACATGGTGACATATATAAATAATGAAGAGGAAAATCTATGAACGATAAAAGAAAGATAATAGCAATATTTATAATTGTTGCGATAGTAGCTGCACTGGCTGCAGTTGCCACATTTTTTGTGATTAAGTCAGCAAAAAACGAGGCTAAAGGCTCGTCACAGATGACGGAAACAGCCACAGAGGATAGTTCAGACAAGGAAGACCCGCAGCATACGGGAGACAATGCCGGCTCAATGAGTGTGACATCTGATGATGGGGCTTCTGCGGATGAGACACAGATACTGTCTGCAAGCTCTGTTGCGGAAAACAGTAACCTGACCTTCGGAATTGATGTATCTAAATATCAGGGCACTATAAAGTGGGACAAGGTTGCCGCAGGCGGAATTGATTTTGCAATGATACGTGTGGGCTACAGAACCCAGAAAACAGGCGAGATGTGTGTTGATACAAATGCAAGATACAACATGCAGGAGGCGCAGAAAAATGGCATAAAGGTCGGGGTATATTTCTTTTCATCAGCAGTAAATGAAACAGAAGCCATTGAGGAGGCAGACTGGGTAGCAGACTACATCTCAAAATATCAGATTACATATCCGGTGGCATTTGACTGCGAGGGCTTCACAGACTCAGCCAGCAGACAGTATGGCATGTCATCAGAGGCACGCACCAAAGTAGCTGAGGCATTTTTGCAGGAAATATATAATAAAGGATATACACCTATGTTTTACGCTGCAATGAACGAGTTGTCGGCAAACAGCCAGTGGGATACTAAAACACTTGAGAGCAGGTACAAAATCTGGGTGTCACAATATCCGGACACAGCTTACCCGGAAACACCACAGTCATCTTATGAGGGCACACATGCCATGTGGCAGTATACCAATAAGGGAAAGGTGTCAGGGATTGATAAGCCGGTAGATTTGAATGTTGCATACTTTGGGTTTGATGAAACAGAGTCTGCAAAAAATGGGGATGCGGCTGACAATGCAACAGCTGATCCGGAAGCAGGTATGAAGTTTTCGGATGTAAATGAGACTGTAACTGCCAAGGAGAGCGTCAACCTGAGGGATATTCCAAGTCAGGGCAATGACAGCACAATTAAGGCAACGCTCAATAATGGTGATACGGCAGCAAGAACAGGGGTCAGTGACAGTGGATGGTCACGTATCGAATATAATGGACAGATATACTATGCCATTTCAAGCTACCTCACAACAGATATGAACTATGTAGTTCCCGGACAGGACGGAAGTGGCAGCGGAGACGGACTGAAGACAAAGTTTAAGGATTGTAATGATACTGTCACTGCAAAGATAGAGGTAAATCTGCGTGCACTTCCAAGTGTCACAAATCCGGATGCTACAGTTGTTGCAACGATAAAAAATGGGGAAACCGTCACCAGAACCGGAATCAATGAGGAGTTTGGCTGGTCACGCGTGGAATATAATGGACAGACACTTTATTGTGTGACAAGCTATCTGAGTGTGCAGTAATATAAGTAAATAAAAGCGATAGAACCACTTGCAACGCAGGTCATATTTGCAGCAGATGTGGCTTATGAGTCTGTTGACAGCGGCAGTGCATTATTGACAGATGAGTCACAGAAGGTGACAGTACAGCTTCAGAATGGAACAGCAGTTATTCCGCAGGGTGCAGATATTGAGACTGCTAAAGCGGCAATAGCAAAAGCGCTTGTTGTAAACGCAGACGAAGTTGATGTAAAAAACCTTGATTGGGAGTACGAGTGCGAGGGCAAGGATAAGACTAAATTATAGAAAAATACAGCATTCGGAAGCTTAGAGGGCTTTACGAGCACAACAACGAAAAAATACTTTGGAATACTGTAACAACAGAATATAATCATCCGGCATTTTTAGAAAACGGTGAAGGAGATTTCAAATTCAGACTTAAGGGAAGCGATGAGGTTGTTACACTCCACAGAGCTTACAAGTATGAATCATCATTTGTTTTAAAGGATGCTCCGTATGAAGTGAGCATGGCTTTTAACGCGGATCAGTCATATGATTTTGATGCTACAGCAAGAGCAATTTATGATGCTGTGATAGCAAAGACAAATCCGGAAGGGCTTACATATGATGATGTGGCAATGGAGTACAATGCCGGAACAGATATAATACCAAACTGGCAGCCACTTAATTCTACAAACTGGACTGCAGCATTTAAAAAATTTGGTCCGGGAGAGTGGACTATCCGCATAAAGTGGGATGGAAATAAGAACTATAAAGGTACACAGACACAGGTAAATGTGACTACAGCCGATAACCGTATAGCAGCGGCCGTTGTATGCAGGGAGGGAGTATCTTTTTCATACAATATGGACACTGCCGTTATGAAACAGTCAATATTTGATCAGGTAATTGATTGGGACAACAGTACATTGCCTGCAAAGGATACGTTAAGTGTTGATGATTTTACAATGGAATACTATGGTGTTGATGATGTAGCCGGAGTTGAGGGAGTCACCAGGCAGTGGGCTCCGATAGAAGGCGGAAAGGTTAATTTACTTACTTATCTGCAGATGGGTGCAGGAGAGCAGCAAATCCGTATAACATATAAAGGCAATGCCGAGTATCGTCCATCAGCATCAGCAGAGACTAGTGTGACCGTTAATAAGGCAAAGGTAAATGTTAAAGTAAAGTCAACAAACATTTATGCCGGAGATGCACTACCACAGGATTTTGTTACAACAAATCCTTCAGACAGGTTTGATGTATATACAATCTATGCCGGTCTTACAAGCAATGTAAATGCAGGCATTTATCTTCAGATGCCTGAGAAGTATACAAACAGCACAGTACTTAAGCTTATAGATCCGGTTGTTTCAAAGCTATATGGAAAGTCCTTTACACAGATGATGCAGGACGGTATGACAGTCGGAGAGCTTAGAAAACTTTTCAGCACACAGGAGCTGCTTGACACGTTGAAGAAGCTTCATATAGATACGGGTACAGTTGGACAGATTCTTGAGATAATAAATAAGCTTCCTTCTGTTGCAGACACAGTGAGAGTGTCATTTGGTACTCCAAACCGTGCCGGTCTTTATACGGTGACAGCGGTTACCGATAACAAGAATTATGAGACAGGTGTTGGAGTTGGTGCTTTACTTGTCAAGATGCATTCAAAAGGAACTAAGCTTAGTTGGAATCAGAGCTTTACAAATGGGAAGCTTAAAGCCTCAGATGTAGCATCCTTTGATTTTGGAGCAACGCTATCATATGATGGTGATGTCTCAATCAGCCAGAGCAATGTGCATTATCTATACAGTGGCTTTACAAGCAAGTGGAAGCCATATTCAAGCACAAAGGCTCCTACAGAGCCGGGCAGATATGTAGTCACAGTAGTTACAATTGGTGGCAATTATCAGGCAGCTCCTATTACTAGAAGCTTTCAGATCGTAAAATAACTAAAATCCGCTATACTTTAAAACAAAGTATAGCGGATTTTTTTGATAAATTTATGGAATCTATTTTTCAAGAATACCTGGAAAGGAGCATTAAAACTTATCTTCGTGGCGACAGCGGATTCTCTTCCCAAAACTTTATGAAACCTGTGAGAGTAATGGCTGTTTCCTATTGACATTTCAGTTTATCGGGAGTAAACTATAATTAGTTTATTAGCGATAAACTGAAAGGAGAAATCTTTATGGCTGAGATGAAGATGGGCGTAGTGGAATCCCACTTTGCCGATATTATTTGGGCGAATGAGCCTTTGCACTCCAGAGAATTGGTAAAGCTCTGTGAAAAAGAACTGAACTGGAATCGCTCCACCACCTATACGATATTACGCAAGCTTTGTGAGCGTGGTATCTTCCAGAATAATGGTGGTATCGTTTCCTCTGTTCTGTCTAAAAATGATTTCTATGCCGTTCAGAGCGAGCAGTTCGTTGACGAAACCTTTGAAGGTTCCCTTCCTGCTTTCATTGCGGCTTTTACACAAAGGAAGGGTATTTCTCAACAGGAAGCTGCGGAGATTCGACGCATGATTGATGCAGCCGCCGGAAAGGAGTAATCTATGAGTTCATTCTTTTTGAAAATTGTAAATATGAGTATCGCCGCATCTTGGCTGATCCTTGCGGTCGTACTTTTGCGTGTGGTTTTGAAAAAGGCACCTAAGTGGATCAATGTCCTACTGTGGGGTATCGTAGCTTTTCGATTGATTTGCCCATTCAGTTTTGAAAGCGCATTGAGCTTGATTCCAAGTGCCGAGACCATCAGTCCTGAAATCATGATGGACTGGACACCAGAAATCTCCACAGGCGTAAGCTCTATCGACAAGGTAGTGAATCCAATTATTACGGACACCTTTGCTCCAGAGCCAATTGCAAGCGCAAATCCACTTCAGCTTTTGATTCCTGTGCTGGCAATCGTATGGGCAATAGGCATCATAGCCATGCTCGTTTATGCTGCCGTCAGCTATTTCCGCTTGCAAAAGAAAGTCGGTGCATCCCTTTCTGTGCGGGACAACATTTGGATTTGTGACGATATTCAAACACCTTTTATTCTTGGTTTCTTCAAACCGAGCATCTACATTCCCTCCGGGACAGATGAAGCACAGTTGCCCTATATTATTGCCCATGAGAATGCTCATCTGAAACGCTGTGACCATTGGTGGAAACCGTTGGGGTATTTAGTGTTGGCAATCCATTGGTTCAATCCTCTTGTATGGATTGCGTATATTTTACTTTGCCGAGATATTGAACTTGCCTGCGATGAAAAAGTTATTCGTGGACTGAATCAAAACGAGTCTATTTCTTATTCAGAAGCTCTGCTTTCTTGTAGCGTGAATAGAAGAACAGTTATGGTTTGTCCACTTGCCTTTGGAGAGGTTGGCGTCAAAGAAAGGGTGAAAAATGTGCTGAATTACAAGAAACCTGCATTTTGGATTGTTGCTATTGCTGTGGTTTCAAGTATTGTTCTTGGGGTATGTTTCCTGACAAATCCGAGTTCATTCCCAGTGAAACTTGATTCTGTTCAAATTTCCAAAGCAAGCACCATGGACTTTAGAACAAATAGCGGACCGACCACATTCCAATTATCCGCAGCGGAAATTGACGAGTTGAGCAGTCGTATTAAAAACTTAAAGATTGGTCACAAAGACCAATCTTTGCAAGGTCATACACCTTTCTATTCCCTTCATGTGGATACCAAGGAAAACGACAGAATCACATTCAGCGGTTTTGATTCCAACGGAAATCAAGCAGCAATTCTGTATGAGAATGTGTATTACCGAATAACTGACTCTGACTTTATCAGCTATTTACAACGCATCTGTGCCGGGGAAACCAGAACAGAATCGATTAACGAAACCAATGTTGATACAGCAATCCATAATGCAATCATGGAACATAACAGCGATAGATACTACAAAGGTGTTTTTGCCTGCGAAAGCCATACTGTATTGGCTACAGAAGCCGGTGGGGCTGCAAACTCTGAGGAGAATGAGACATTGACCGTATATGTTCTCACTCTTTATGAGGAATATAATTTGTCCGAAGAAGGGATTGAAAGTGTCGGTGGAGGTTGTGGTCCTGTTGCCCTAACTTTCAATGTGACAGAGAATGGATATGAACTATCTGAATATTGGGAGCCGGGAGATGGCAGCCAATACTCTGATGATATTCGTAAAAAGTTCCCGGAGGATATATTAGATGAAGTCTGGAATCCTCAGGATTATGTGGATGCAATGACAGCAGAAAATGAACAAAAGGCACTCGAATTTTCGGCACAAAAGTGAGATTTCAAAGATTGATAATGAACGCAGTGTTTTAGGGAATAAAGTCAAAAAAATAAAATGTTATTAATCTAAAATCATGCATAAAGTAGAAATAGTGTAAAAATGTCATGGATATAATGATAGAATTGTTTGAAAGAGTGCGTTAAAATACAAAATAACGAAATACGTAAGTAAAGGGGCATTTTATGGAATATTCAGCAATTTTTCATGACATGGATAAAAGATTCTGCTATGCGATAGATAAGGATTTGTTTGTGATACGCGTGCAGGTAAAAAAGGATGATATGAAGGAGGTAATCCTTCACTATGAGGACAAGTATATACCTATGGAGCGCAAGGATACGCGAATGACACTTCCTATGAAGAAGGTAGCCACCTCGCAGTTTCACGATTATTATGAAGCACAGCTTCAGATGCATCTGATATGTCTGAGATACTTTTTTGAATTTACAGACATGCAGGGTGAAAAGGTATATTACGGCAATTATGAGTTCGATAAGGAGTGCATCACAAACAGGGACAGAATGTTTGACTGCCCGCAGAACCTCAGAGAGGAAGAGATGTTTGAGGTGCCACAGTGGGCAGCCAACAAGGTAGTGTATCAGATTTTTCCGTCGCGCTTTGCCGCAACACAGCCGGTGGACAAAGAGCTGTGGTATAAGGCGCCGATTACGCCTATGGATGATCTGCATGGCAATCTCAGAGGTATCATAGAGCATCTGGATTATATTAAAGATTTGGGAATCGATGTGGTGTATCTGACACCAATCTTTAAATCAAATTCGTGCCATAAGTATGATACCATTGATTATTATCAGGTTGATCCATCATTTGGAACAACAGAGGATTTAAAGGAGCTCGTACAAAAATCTCATGAGCGTGGCATGAAGGTAGTGCTGGATGCGGTATACAACCACTCAGGAAGAGAATTTTTTGCATTTCAGGATATACTGGAAAAGGGCGAAAAGTCAAAATATCTCGACTGGTATTTTATCGACGAGCTGCCACCTAGGGGTGAATGGGGAGAAATTCCAAACTTCAAATGCTTCGGTTATTACGGTGGAATGCCAAAGCTTAATTTGAAAAATCCTGAGGTTGAAAAATACATCACGGATGTTGCCTGCTACTGGATTAAGGAATGTGATATTGACGGATGGAGACTGGATGTAGGAGACGAAATCAGTCATTTCTTCTGGAAGAATTTCAGAAAGGCAATCAAGGCTGTAAAGAAGGATATGCTGATAATTGGTGAGATATGGCACTACGCAGGCGACTTCCTCGAGGGAGATGAGTGGGATACTGTAATGAACTATCCATTCTACCTGAATCTGATAGACCTGCTTGCAGATGAAAAGATAAATGTCAGCCAGTTTGTACAGAATCTGGGATATCTGAAGGGACGCTTAAACAAAAAGTGCTATCCTCTGATGTGGAACCTGATTGACAGCCATGATACAGCAAGATTTTTACATCTGTGCCATGATAATAAGAAAAAGCAGCATCTAGCAGCAGCCTTTCAGCTGCTACTGCCGGGAATGCCTATGGTCTACTATGGTGATGAGTATGCAATGCCTGGAGCAAATGATCCGGACTGCAGACGAGGCATGTACTGGGATGAGGAATACCAGGACAAGGAGATGTATAATTGGTATAAGAAGCTCATGCAGATTAGAAAAGCACATGCATGCATCGTAGAGGGCGAAATGATTGAGACAATCACAAATGACGATGATGATACGATTGTTATGATCAGAAAAAACGGCGAAGAGACAATCGCAATGCTTTTCAATTGCGGCAGCAGTGTAAAGGAATTTAATGAGTATGCCGAGAAATATAATCTGCTGACAGATAGCGCATTTGACGGAAAAGTAGACGGGCTTGACGCTGCCGTAATTGTGCTTTAAAAATTATATGGATTATCTATTAAGAAGTCATGGAGCTTTGCACATCAGGTAAACGGAAAGACGGTAGAAGCGACGAAAAATAGGTAAATCGCAGTAAAATAATTTTATATGAGTTTTTATGGACAGGAAATTGCAGGCAGCTGCTTTTTCCTGTTTTTTTGCATAAAATCAATTCTGTTGAGGTAAAATTGAGATTGACATTGTATTGTATGAGTATAAAATACAAGGAATCAGGTGATGTACAATGAAAAGGCATAAGATATGTAAAATTATTTTTGCTATACTGGCAGTTTTTTTATGTGTGGCTTTTTATGAGTTGATCGGAATCTGCATCACATATAAAAAACAGCCGGCGGTGTCTGATGCTACTATAAAGGAAACACAAAATATTATGAGTGTGGCGGGGAGAGAGAATACGGAAAGAGCAGTAATCATTGAAAAAAATTCGCAGGCTCTTTTAGAAAGAGTTAGATTAATCCAAAATGCAAAGAATGAAATAATCCTTTCTACATTTGCATTTAAATCAGACGAAAGCGGAAAATTGATTTTAGGAGCACTGCATGATGCGGCAGACAGAGGCGTACATGTCCGCATATTGGTAGATGGAATGGAGAGCTGGATTGATATGGAGGGTAATCCATATTTTTATGGATTATCTTCGCATGAGAATGTTGAGATTAAGCTGTACAATAAAGCAAATCCGCTTAAGCCATGGAAGACAATGGGAAGAATGCATGATAAATATCTGATTGCAGATGGTAAAATATATATTCTTGGCGGAAGAAACACATATAATTATTTTTTGGGTGATTTTCCGGGGCATAAGAATTTTGACCGGGACGTGTTAGTTGTCTGCAATGAGACACAGAAAGATAATTCGGTCAATCAGTTATTGGATTATTTTGAAACAATATGGGAACAGGAGGACTGTCGGTATTTTCATAACAGTAAAAAATTAGCTGACAGACAATCTGTAAAGAAAGCAGTTTTAGAGCTGCAAGAAGGGTATCAGCAATATTTTGAAGTTAATAAGGAAAAAATTTGTGATACAGATTATGCGGATGAAACCTTTGAAACAGAAAAGATTACCTTGTTATCAAACCCAATCCACACCCAAGCTAAGGAACCGGTGGTATGGTATCAGCTGGGAGAATTAATGAAAAATGCAAAGGAACGCGTAAAAATTCATACACCATATATTATTTGCAATGATATGATGTATAATACATGGGAGGAAATTGCACAGAAGGTTCCGGACTTTTCTATTATGACAAATTCTGTTGCAAATAACGGAAATCCATTTGGAGCTGCTGATTATGCCAAAAACAGAAACAGAATTTTAGAAACAGGAATTGATATCTGGGAATATGAAGGCGGTTATTCGTATCATGGAAAAAGTATTCTGATTGACGATGATCTGTCAGTAATAGGTTCATTCAATATGGATATGAGAAGTACTTATCTGGATACAGAGCTGATGCTTGTAATACGCAGTAAAGAGATTAATAAACAGCTGGAGGATGGCATGATGGAGTATGAGAGCGTGTCCAGACAGGTATTAGACGACGGAACATATTATGATCCGTATCATGTAAAGCCGATTGAATTAACAGAAAAACGTAAAAGAAAGGTGTTTCTGGTACAGCATCTGCTTGGATGGGCAAGGGATTTGTTTTGATTAAAGGAGAATATAAAGCGTGTTTAAGATATTAATTGTAGAAGATGATAAGGAATTAAGTCTGTTATTCCAAAAGGTGCTTGAAAAGAGCGGATATCAGGTCAAAAGTGCGCCGGATGGAGCACAGGCACTGGAGGTATTGGACAGAGAATATATTGATTTAATCATTTCCGATATAATGATGCCGGTTATGGATGGATATGAACTTGTGTCGGAGCTTCGTTCGGCGGGATATCAGATACCGGTGCTTATGATTACTGCAAAAAGCAGCTTTGATGATATGCGTCAGGGCTTTCTTTCGGGAAGTGACGACTATATGGTAAAACCCGTAAATGTCAATGAAATGGTTTTAAGAGTAGGAGCACTGCTTCGTCGTGCACAGATACTGAACGAACACAAAATTGTGATTGGCTCAACCGAGCTTGATTATGATGCAATGACAGTTGTGACCGGTGATGAAACGCTTGTCCTGCCCAAAAAGGAATTTCTGCTTTTATACAAGCTGGCAGCTTCACCGGGCAGGACATTTACGAAGCAGCAAATAATGGATGAGGTATGGGGATATGAGACGGAGGCAGACCCACATACGATAGAGGTACATATAGGAAGAATCAGGGAGC
>OIBF01000422.1_pt1 | contig 14061 bp, 11 predicted proteins | sample 1580921 | NCBI WGS metagenome assembly OIBF01 (sample SAMEA3882506, study PRJEB24775) | human gut metagenome | biome: human-associated habitat; feature: intestine environment; material: feces | place: Netherlands | collected 2009/2010
TATGCGCTCGTAGCTCAGCCGGTAGAGCATCTGACTTTTAATCAGAGGGCCAGGGATTCGAGTTCCCTCGAGCGCACCAAAATCCCACGAAGAATCGTAAGATTCATCGTGGGATTTTCCATTTTCTGGGGCTCTGCACACTTTTGCACACTTTTTGCACACCGGCGGGAAAGCCGTGTTTTTCCTTGCATTGTCTGCATTCTGTGCATCGTGAGCGTTTTTTCCATACTTTTTTCAGGCGAACAGCAGGCGGGTGAACTCACGCCGCTGCTCGGGGTTCATCTGTCGGACAACTTTCAGCATCCCTTCCGGGGTGATCTGGATGCTGTCCGGCAGATTTTCTTTTACCGGCACAGAGCCGGATTTGGGGGAACCGATGTCCTGTGAATAGAAGTCTGCTTCCAGCTTCTCAGCCAGCTCCAACCGGGGCTTGTCCTGCGTGTGGGCGTAGGTGTCCATCAGGATGCCGGTGGTGGCGTGACCGGTGTTGCCCTGCACGGCCTTGATGTTGCCGCCGGATTCAATCAACTGGTAAGTAGCACTGGAGTGGCGCAGACCATGGAACACGATCTTCTCAAACTCCGGGTGCTCCGCACGCCATGCGCGGTACCATTTAGAAAGGGCTTCCGGGGCAACAGGCATACCGTTGGGCAGGCGGAAGAGCTGACCGCAGTTGCGATACCTGCCATCCATGGCAAGCTCGTCCTGCCGGAGCTTTTCCAGCCAAGCCAGCAACTCTTCCTTCAAGGGTTTCGTCAGATAAAGGGTACGGCTGGATTTCTTGGTTTTCGGCTTCTTCAGCACCAGTGCGGAGCTGCTGCCCTCACGCTGGTCGGGGAAGATGTGGTAGATCTGGTTCGGGTCGGTCTTTTCCAGCGCAAGCTTTTCGGTGCGCTGTAAGCTCCTGCCGACCGTGATGGTCCCACGTCCATCCGCTGCATCGAAGTCGATGTCTCCCGGCTGCAAGCCGAGGATCTCTCCGACACGCAGCGAGAGGATCATGCTCAGATGAACAGCAAGGTGGAGCGTAGGGTCGGTCATGGTCTGCAACGCAGCAAGCATGGTCTTTTCGTCCCAGATGGCACGTTCTTCCGAGGTCGATTTCGGGGCTTCTCTCGGAATCGGTGACTTGAGGAGCAGACCCCACTCAACGGCATAGGAAAAAGCAGTCTTGAGCATGGCGTGGACTTCCCGGATGGAAGCACCCGTCAGAAACTGCCGCTTCTGTTTGTCGGTGAGCGTTTGCTTGACACCCTGCTTATACAGTCCGCGCGGTGTCCGGCTCAGCGTGGCGTAAAACTGTTCAAGGTCATACGTCTGAACCTTCTGAATCTGCTTCTTGCCGAGATAGGGCACGACAAGATTCTGAATCATGGCTACCGTGTGGGTGTAGGTTTTGGGTGCCCACTTGTGCTTGCTGGACTGGATGGGGAGCCACTTGTACAGCATTTCCGCTACCGTCATTGCATCGGGTATGAGGAACGTACCGTCCAAGAGTTCTTTCTCTACCGAGATCTTGCGGTCTTGCGCTTCCTTCTTGGTTTTGAAGCTCTCCCAGCCCTCGCGGGATTTACACAAGCCCCTAGTCTTTCTGAACGCAGTACTGCCGCTTGACAGGAGTGTGTAGGCGCGATAAACTTAACAAAGTAAAACAATGGAAACAATTGCAGTTAAAAATCATCTGCTGGATTTCGGATAAGTAGATATTGGCCGATGATTGTGACGAAATCAAACGCCTTTGATTTTCATAAGGAGACACTTTTTGTGAAAAAAGTTTTTGTTTGTGCGCTTCTTTTTTTAACCATTCTTTTGACTTTTGGGGAATTATACCCGAGAAAATCCCAAAAGATTGATCTCTCTACCGGTGCGGGCATTTCCAAAATGCTCCGCTATGATGATGCGCAGGTCTATCTCTTTGGAGAAACACATCGCTGCACAGAATATCAGCAATTCCGCAATGTTCTGTTCAAGTACCTGGTAAAAGAAAAAGGCGTGCGTGTTCTTGTAGAGGAAGCCGGATACGCCACGACATTTCTTGAGAATGAAACGGTGCAGGGGAGGCTTTCCTTTTCCGACTGGCTTGACCGTTGCACAAGCTCCAAAGAGGACTATGAACTGTATCAATGGATCGCGGATTGGAACAGTGGCAGGGAAGATGCAGATAAAATTTCAATCATTGGGATCGACATTACGGATAATATCGGCAATATGCAAATGCTTTGTCAGTATTTGTTGAAAACCTGCAACTTTACTGGAGCAGATGTACAAACGCAACGACTTCTGACGGCGATCCGAAAACAGAATCCGTTCAGTTCCTTACAACTCCAGACCTTTCAGGACGAGTTTTTGCCGCAGTTGATTGAGCTGTATCAAACAAAACCGGAACAGCTTGAAAATGTGTTGGGAACACAGGCAATGTATCTGGAGCGTGCCCTTTTGGGTTGGCAGGAAGCATTGGAACAGCAGAGACTCCGCGGAAAAGCGGAACAACTGGGTGATTCGGATGATGTGTACCGGGAGAATTGCCTGTATGAGAATTTTATGCGGGAGTATCAGGAGAGACCGGACACAAAATATTATGGAGAGTTTGGTGCAGCACACGTTTTGATGTCTGACTATTCCGGAAAGATATACCGCGTACAGAACTCTTTTGTGACCCGTCTTGCAGAGGAGGGCTCACCACTGAATGGAAAACTGACCGTCATAGATGGCGGGTTGACGTTTGAAATTGGTGATCTGGGTGAATCGGATACGAACAAAGTAACGCTTTACAATACCGCCAGCGCCAAGCCTCCGGTTCAGGATATGAACAAATTTTACATGGACGGTTTTGCACAGGATGCAAGCTATGCGCAGTATGTGTTTTTGTGTGAGCATCCGAATAATCTGACTGCGGCAAAAGAGTATTCTGGTTCCTACTGGAAACATCATTAGGCATCTATCATAAAACGAGAAGAATGGCCATTAACTGTGATGGCTTTTTCCATTTTGCGCCAGATAATACCCAGTAGGATATGACGCACAGCATCATATCACTGGGGCAAAGAGCTGCGCTCTCTGCACTCTTGCTCCGGGCAAGCTGTCCCAAATGGACAGCTCGTCCGGTTTTTTCAGTGGGCCACTTTGACCCACTGATTTCGTTACGGTCAGAATCAGGTTGTCATCTTGGCAACCTGATTTTCAACGACATTGAGGCGTTACGGAAAAACAATGTGGTCAATTTGACCACATTGTTTTCTGGTAACTGGGGAATCAACGTTTAGCCGTTCTCCCTGCATGGCTTTCCTGCCCCCTTCCGGCAGCGTTTTCCGGCTCTCCTTCTCAGGGTCATCGCCGTGTATCCCATGCAGACGGTCATGCGGTTTTCAAGGTGCGGTGCTGGATTTGGCAATAAAAAATCGCCACACAACAACCTGAACCTGACCATCCCTTCCGGGATAGCCTTGGTTCGGGTTTGCTATGTAGCGATCAGAAAGTTAAAAACTTGCTCCGGCTCCTTTGGGAGCCGAGCTGGAACTCTAAGTAAAATATGTTATATTAAATTGTTGGAATAGATTACCACAAAAATCGAGCAGTGTCAACAAAAAGTTTTGAAAACACGCTGATTTCGGCAGCTTGCAAGGAAACACAAGGGAAACTTTGGCAAAAACAGAGAGGACTGGACGGTGCCAGCCCTCTTGACAAGTTTTTTAAATCAGAAACAGGTTATCGTACCATGCTCTCAAACCGTTTCTGCAAGCGTTCAAACGTTTCGTCATCCACGGTCAGAAAGGTTCGCAGCGACCGCAAATTCAAACGGTGATTCGGCATGAGCTTCAATTCGGTATGTTGAACATCTGATGCATCTGTGAACACTGGCCGACCGCATAGTATTATTCTACTTTTATCATACGGTAGCCCACACCAATATGTGTTTGGATGTATTGCGGGGACTCCTCTGTTGGCTCCAGCTTTTTCCGCAGTGTTGCCATAAATACCCGCAGGGAAGCCACATCGTTATCCCAACTGCGGCCCCAGATATTTTGTGTGATAAAGGTATGGGTCAGTACCTTGCCGACATTCTTGGACAGCAGACACAACAGCTTATACTCAATGGGTGTCAGGTGAAGTTCGTTTTCATCCAGATAAGCGCATCCCCCGGCATAATCCACTTTCAACTTACCATTCACAAATACAGAACTGGCAGTAAACATCTCTGCCGTCATCAGAGAGAGTCTTCGCTGCGTCACCCGAAGTCGAGCCAATAATTCTTCAACAGAAAAAGGTTTTGTCAGATAATCGTCAGCTCCGGCATCCAATGCATGAATCTTGTCATTATCTTCACTTCTGGCGCTAATTACAATGATGGGGGTATTGGACCAGGAGCGTACCGTTTGAATGACTTGAACGCCATCCATATCCGGCAAGCCCAAATCCAGCAAGATGATTTCAGGATGGTGCGATGTGGCCTCCATAATGGCTGTCGAGCCACTGGGCGCTACCACATAACGATAATCATTTGTTTTCAATGTGGTTGTAATGAGATTTCGTATAGATGGATCATCCTCAACCACTAAAATCAAAGGTTTATTCATGAAGTTCTACCTCCCCGGCGGGTAGTGTAAATGTGAACACAGTGCCATTTGGCTGATTGTCTGATACGGAAATCGCACCGCCGTGGGCGGTCACAATGGACTTACAGAGGGACAGCCCCAATCCAAGGCTTCTGCGGCTGTCGACCACTTTATTGGCCCCACTATAAAACATATCGAAAATACGGGGTTTCTGCTCATCGGGAATCCCAGGGCCGTTGTCGGAAACGGAAACCGTGACCCATTGCTCTTTTTGATCGGTATGTATTTCAATTACTGAACCGACAGGGGTATATTTGATGGCGTTGTCAACCAAATTGATAATCACCTGAACGATCAGCTTCGCATCAATGTGGGCAAGGATAAAGTCATTCCCGCTGGTCACACGAATGGTGTGTTCTTTACTCTTTCTGTTGATGTGCTTCAGAGCCTCGGAAACCACCTCATCCATGAGTTCGATACTCCGAGTTAGATTGACCTGTCCGCCCTCAATTCGTGTGACGGCCAACAGGTTTTCAACAAGATTAATCAGCCACATGGAATCGTCATAAATATCGGTAAAGGTCTGCTCCCGCAATGCATCATCCATCTTTTTATAATTTGCAAGCAAATTGTCTGCGCTGCCAGAAATCGCTGTCAAAGGGGTTCGAAGATCATGAGAGATTGCCCGCAGCAGGTTAGCACGAAGCTGTTCATTTTGCGCCAGAACAGCCGCTTCCTCTTTTTCTTTGGCGTTTTTGATGTTTTCAAGTGCCAAAGCGCACTCGCCCAGAATAGAGAGGAGTACGCTGTTTTCGAAAGAGTCCAGCGGAATACCGTTCACCGCAATACCAGCCACTCCATATACATGCTGGTTGACCCGAATCGCAAGGTATAAACACTTTGCACTGGATAATGTATCTGTTGTGGCACCGGCGTGTTTATTGTTTCGGAAGACCCAATCGGCGACTGCTTTCTCGTTCTCAGAAATTAAATCTTCCTGAATGCTATTAACAGCACGAAAAACGTTAGGGGTGGCAAGTTCTTTACCATCAGACAAGTAGACGACGATATCTTTTTTCAGCAACTTCATGAGTTGCCCTGCCGTAGCGGTGATTACCGCATTCTCATCCTGCTCTTTTTGCAGAAGCTGGTTGGTTTCAAAAAGAATCTTTGTACGGTAAGCTGTATGGGCAGATTGTTTCGCATTTTCTTTCAGCCGGGTAGCGAGAGATCCGGAAAGCAGTGTTACTATAAACATAATGGTAAAGGTAACAATATAGTTCGGATCGTCAAAATGGAATGTCAGTCTCGGAGTGGTAAAAAAGAAATTGAAAACCAGCACACTGACAACCGAGGTCAGAATCCCGCACAGTCGGTTGGTTGTGATTACAGCGGTCACAAGTACGCCTAATATGTAAACTGCGATAATATTACTCTCCGTGAACCCAAGAGCGTCAAAGCCACAGCCAATTAGTGTAGCTACCAGCAATACGACGATACTCTTCAGAACATCACGCAGGGGCATCGCATCTACCTGCGCCTTACTCTTTTTTTCCTGATAGCTGGTTCCTATGCTGGCATCCGGTATCACATGAATATCCAGATTAGGTGCGCTGGAAATCAGGCGTTCCGTCAAGGTGGGCTTGCTGAAAATATTCTTTCGTGCAATGGTACTTCGTCCAATTACGATTTTTGAGATGCCGGAAAGACGGGCAAATTCCGCAATCTGATAAGGCACGTCATCGCCATAACTTGTCTCAATCGTAGCGCCAAGTTGCTGGGCCAGACGCTTATTATCCTGCAAACGCTTTTTATCATCGTCACTCATCGCCGCTGTATTTGGCGTTTCCACATAAAGAGCGGTAAATGTTCCCCGAAAGGCTCTTGCCATCCTTGCAGCAGTCCGAATGATTTTTGCGTTGGATGGCGACGAGGAAAGACATGCCAGAATGCGCTCGTCTGTATGGTAATCGCCTCGGCTCTGTACTCTGGCGCTTTCCGTCAGTAAGTTCACCCGGTCTGCGCACCGACGGAGGGCGATTTCTCGCAATGCGGTGAGATTTTCCAGCGTGAAAAAATTAACTGTTGCCCGCTGCGCCTGATCTTCCCGGTACACATTTCCACTTGCCAGTCGTTCCAGCAACTCCGCAGGCTCAATATCCACCAGTTCTACCTGATCTGCTTGATCAAAGGTGGAATCCGGAATGCGCTCTCGCACAAGAATTCCGGTGATAGAGGCTACTGTATCGTTGAGACTCTCGATATGTTGGACATTTACAGTCGTATAGACATCAATTCCAGTATTTAGCAGTTCCTGAATATCCTGATACCGCTTCGTGTGCCGACTGCTTTCGGCATTGGTATGGGCCAACTCATCCACCAGTATGAGCTGGGGATTTCGCTTGAGCGCAGCATCAATATCAAATTCACGAAGGGTCATTCCTTCGTAAGCAACTTGTTTCACAGGAAGCTGCTCCAAGCCGTCCAGAAGTGCCATCGTCTGGGGTCGGGCATGGGGTTCTATGTATCCAGCAACCACATCGATGCCACGCTCCTTAGCCTGATGAGCCGCCTGAAGCATGGCATAGGTCTTTCCGACACCTGCGGCATAACCGAAAAAGATTTTGAGTTTTCCGCTTTTCTTAGTGGATGCATCGTTACGGATCGCACGAAGAAGCTGATCCGGATCTTGTCTTGGCAGTTCCATTTTAACCCTCCTATCAAAGAAATCTTCCGACCGGAAATCATTGCAAAGGATGCGGCTATGGTAATAACCCCCATGCCTCCAATCTGAATCAGCAGTAAAATGACAAACTGGCCGAAGGTCGACCAGTATGTTGCCGTATCATGTATAATGAGTCCGGTTACACAAACTGCTGAGGTAGAAGTAAACAATGCATCCGATTTAACAACACTACTCCCATAACTGCAATCCTCCTTTATACCCCTTTATGTGCCCTTAATTATAAATCAAAGGGAGTAAAGAAGGTAAAAGAGAATGCGTATCTGTATTAAGACCGTCTAAAGATGCAGGACTTATTCTTTTTTATCACGAGCTTGTGCCAGAAATTCAATCAGCCGTTTCCTTGTCAGAATCCCGCATAGAGCATTCCGGCCATCAACGATGGGGACAAAATTCTGATTCAGCATTGCAGTTACAACCTGCTCGGAATCTGCATCTATTTGTAACGCAGGGCAAAAATCTCTGCGAACAATGCTGCCAAGTCGGTATCCCTCCTGTACTTTCAAGTCTGTTGTCTGGCAAGCAAGAAGGTGGCGGAGGAAATCTCCCTCCGTCACGCTTCCAATATACTGTTCCTGATCATTCAGTACCGGGACAGCGGTATAGCCATGTACCATAAACCGTTCCAATCCCTGACGAATCGTATCCTTTTCATAAAGAAATACAGTGGAGATTTTGGGAATCATGATTTTAGCTATGTTCATTTCACTTCTCCAGAATACCGTCCAGCATCAGATTGACTTCCAGCACATTGACGGTCTCTTCGCCAAAGATGCCAAGGAATCGTCCGTCGGTGCAGTTTTGGATGATCTCACGCACTTCATCTTCGGTCATATCATTTGCCTTTGCAATGCGTGCTACCTGATATTCCGCTGCTGCCGGGGAAATATGGGGATCAAGCCCACTGCCGGAACAGGTGACAAGGTCCACCGGAACAGCTGTTTCATCCATGTCCGGATCGGCAGCCCGGAGCTTTTCTACCCGCTCTGCCACGAGCTGTGCATACTCCTCGCTTGCCGGAGAGAGGTTGGAGGGAGCGGCGTACATCAGTGCCTTTCCGTTTTCATCCGTATAGGTTGAAACATCAATATTCATAATGCGCCCCCACATATGGGCTTCATCTGTATATTGCTGCCCCAGCAACTCACAGCCGTATTTTTTCCCGTCTACTTCAATGATGCTTCCGTTTGCATTATCCGGGAAAATAAGCTGAGCGATTCCTGTTACAACACCCGTATAGATTACGCCGCACAGCAGCGTAAAGATTAAAAAGATCATACCTGCCTTTGGCAGTACACTTTTCATTGTTTTCATAATATATACCCCCTTAATATATACCCCCTTATCCGAAGATGGTGAGAAAAATTTTCTGAAGCAACTCCGGCGCCCACAGGGCGAAACGCAGGGTGGTCGCACATAGAACGGCGAAGCTTATTCCAAGCATTCCTTCAAAGTACGAGATCGTTTTCTTTGTTACTGCATTCATAGGATGCATCCTCCTTACATCAGACCGGTAAATACAAGCAGAATATCGATTAGTTTCACAAAGATAAAGGGAGCAGCCAGACCACCCAGCCCATAAACCAGCAGATTCCGTGACAGCAGCTTTCCGGCAGAGACCTCACGGTATTTCACACCTTTCAGCGCCAACGGAATGAGCGCGATAATGATGAGTGCATTATAAATGATCGCAGAGAGGACAGCACTCTGCGGGGAGTGCAGCCCCATAATATTCAGAGCAGACAGACCCGGATAAAGTCCCACAAACAGCGCCGGAATAATGGCAAAGTATTTTGCCACATCGTTAGCAATGGAGAAGGTGGTCAGGCTGCCTCGTGTCATCAAAAGCTGTTTGCCGATGCGTACAATGTCGATCAGTTTTGTAGGCGAAGAGTCCAGATCCACCATATTGCCTGCTTCTTTTGCTGCCTGTGTGCCGCTGTTCATGGCAACTGCAACGTCTGCTTGTGCCAAAGCCGGGGCGTCGTTGGTGCCGTCGCCTGTCATGGCTACCAAGTGACCCTTGGCCTGAAAATCCCGGATCATTGCCAGCTTTCCTTCCGGGGTTGCTTCCGCAAGAAAATCATCCACACCGGCCTCGGCAGCAATGGCCGCAGCTGTGATCGGATTGTCGCCGGTGATCATAATGGTCTTGATACCCATTTTTCGCAGATCTGCAAATTTCTCCTTCACACCCTGCTTGATAATATCCTTCAGATAGATAACGCCGAGGATCTTGTGGTTCTTAGCTACGACCAGAGGTGTGCCGCCCTTGGACGCAATAGACTTGACAACTCGATCACAGTCCGGAGAATACATACCGCCTGCATGGGTCACATAACTCTGCATGGCGTCTGCTGCGCCTTTTCGGATTTCGTTGCCGTCAAAATCGACGCCGCTCATACGGGTCACGGCAGTAAATGGGACAAAGTGCATATTCTTGTCCTGAAGGCTTCTGCCACGAATTCCAAACTGTTCCTTGGCCAGCACGACAACGCTTCTGCCCTCAGGGGTCTCGTCTGCCAGAGAAGAAAGCTGAGCGGCGTCTGCCAGTTCCTGAATATCTACACCATCTACCGGAATGAACTCCGATGCCTGTCGATTGCCCAGAGTGATGGTTCCGGTTTTGTCAAGCATCAAAGTGTCTACATCACCGGCGGCTTCAATGGCGCGTCCACTCATGGCCAGAACATTTGCCTGGTTCAGTCGGGACATACCGGCAATACCGATGGCAGAAAGCAAGGCACCAATGGTAGTAGGAGCAAGGCATACCAGCAGTGCAACCAGAGTTGTTACAGAGGTGGGATTCTCAATTCCTGCCAGTTTTGCAGAAAAAATAGAATAAGTGTAGAGGGAGACTGTTACTAAAATAAAGATGATGGACAAGGCTACCAGAAAAATCTGCAAAGCAATTTCGTTGGGCGTCTTTTTCCGGGCAGCACCTTCTACCATCGCAATCATCTTGTCCAGAAAGCTCTCTCCGGCTTCGTTGGTCACTCTGACAACGATCCAGTCCGACAGTACAGTGGTGCCGCCGGTCACAGCGCTGCGGTCGCCGCCTGCCTCACGAATTACAGGAGCGGATTCGCCGGTGATGGCGCTTTCATCCACAGATGCCGCCCCTTCTACGACTTCGCCGTCTGCCGGAATCTGCTCTCCGGCTTTGACGATCACCAGTTCCCCCTTTTTCAGCAGGGCGGAGGGAACCACGGTCACGCTGTCCTTCTCCGAGACAGAGGGAATCTTATGCGCGTCTACGTCCTTACGGGATGCCCGGAGAGAATCAGCCTGTGCCTTGCCTCGGCCTTCTGCAATGGCCTCGGCAAAATTGGCAAATAGCACGGTAAACCAAAGAATCACTGCAATCGCCAGCGTATATCCGCTTGGAGCGTCTTTTAAGCCGAACAGGGACACCACCCAAAGAATGCTGGTCAAAATAGCAGCCACAAAAACCAGAAACATGACCGGATTTTTTGCCTGTGTTTTCGGGCTCAATTTCACAAAAGAATCTTTAATTGCCCTGCCGAGCATTTTCCGGTCGGCAAAAGCAGTTTTCTGTTTTGTACTCATATCTGTAACCCTCCGTTACGCAATGCTTCCAAAGAACTCAGCAAGTGGACCAAGAGCAAGCGCCGGGAAGAAGCTCAGCGCACCAATCAGCAATACCACAACGATCAGCAGGAAAACAAACATTCCATTTGTGGTAGACATGGTGCCCGCTGTCGTGGCAATTTTCTTTTTCCCGGCCAAGCTGCCTGCGATTGCAAGTGTGCCGATGATGGGCAGGAACCGGGCAAAGAGCATCACCAGTCCCAGACTTACATTCAGAAATACGGTATTCGCATTAAAACCGGCAAAGGCAGAGCCATTATTGCCGCCACAGGATGAGTAGGTGTACAGCATCTCAGAGAAACCGTGGGCACCGCCGTTATTCAGGCTGTCCATGACAGAGGGTACTACGGCGGCAAGGCCACTGCCGACCAGAATTGCAATGGGTGTTGCAAGGCAAACCAGTACCGACCATTTCATCTCATAAGGCTCAATTTTCTTGCCAAGGAATTCCGGTGTACGGCCTACCATCAGACCGGCAATGAACACCGTCAGAATAGCAAAAGCAAGCATACCGTAAAGGCCGCAGCCCACGCCGCCGAAAACAACCTCGCCAAGCTGCATCAGCAGCATAGTCACCATGCCGCCAAGAGGCGTGTAGCTGTCATGCATGGAGTTTACAGAGCCGTTGGAGGCTGCTGTGGTGAAAGCTGCCCATGTAGAGGACCCTGCAATGCCAAAGCGAGTCTCCTTGCCCTCCATATTGCCGCCTGCCTGTTCGGCCATTGACATATTGACTGCGCCGTTTTGTGCAAGCTGGGGGGTGCCAACCTGTTCAGTGACGGCGATACAGCCCAAAGCAACAACCAGGCAGAGAAACATTGCCATAAAGATCGCAACACCCTGCTTCTTGTTCTTTACTGCAGAACCGAATGTGAAACACAGTGCCGCCGGAATCAGCAGAATGGAAATCATTTCGATCAGATTGGTAAAGGCATTGGGATTTTCCAAAGGATGTGCGGAGTTGACGCCCATATAACCGCCGCCGTTAGTGCCGGTCTGTTTGATTGCGACTTGGCTGGCCGCAGGACCCATCGGTACGAACTGCTCGGTGACGATCTGTGCATTCGAAACGATTTCGCCATCTACAGTGACGGTTTCGGTGTCTAAGTCAATTACCGCATCCTCAAGGATTTCGCCTTCTGCACTGACGGCAATCGGTTCTACAAGGGATACTGTTTCTGCACTTTTCAGGTTCTGAATCACGCCGCCGCCTACCAGCAACAGAGAAATGACCAGATTCAGCGGGAGCAAGATGTGAACCACAATGCGGGTCAAGTCCACCCAAAAGCTTCCCAACCCGGAGGATTTCACCTTGATAAAGCCACGGATCAATGCAAATAGAACGGCGATACCTGTAGCTGCGGAAACAAAGTTCTGAACAGTCAGACCTAAAGCCTGAGTGAGATAACTCAATGTGGATTCACCGGAATATGCCTGCCAGTTTGTATTGGTAATGAAACTTGCAGAAGTGTTAAATGCCAAATCCCATTTCACACCGGAAAGATGCTGCGGATTTCCGGGAAGAACACCCTGCACAAGTTGAAGCAGGAACAGAAAAACAAGCCCGACACCGGAAAAGGTCAATACACTTACCGCATATTTTTTCCATGTCATCTGTTCTTCTCTGTCTACACGCATAACCTTGTAAATCAGGTTTTCGCACGGTGTCAGAACTTTGGACAAAAAAGTTTTCTCGCCGTTCATGACGTTTTTTATGTATGCGCCCAGCGGAATTGCCAAAACAACCAGAATGGCAAGGTATAAAACATACTGAATCATGGCGCTCATGCCTGATCATCTCCCTTCATTAAAATATAGACATACCACAGCAGCATTGCTGCCGCACATACACCTATGAGTGCAATTAGTATTTGCATAAGAGCTATCCTCCTTTTTTGATGTCCCCAATATCATAAACCCTTTCCTCTAAAAATGGCATTAGTGATCTTTTGCGCGTTTAAAGATGAAATAAAGATTACAACCAACCCAAAAGCCATGCCATAGGAAAGGCGATAACGATCGTACTGATACAGACACACGCCAAAACCAGTAAGGGCATTCCAACAAAGATGGAGATGGAGCCAAGTAGCGGATGATGCCAAATAAAGCGCTCCGCTTTTGCGTCAAATCTCTGTTCAAATCTTCTCGCCGCATTTGTAATGCTCATAATTGTTCACCCCATTTCTTTCTTGCAAAGTCATAATACCGCTAAAAGTATTAAGTGGGGGAAAGGGTTCTGCAATCGACACTAAGATTGTATAAGTCTTTGTCGCTCCAGGAAGTGATCTTACGGCTTTGTTCAAGCCTTGTGCGCTTTTGTCTGAAATCCGTCACGCTTTATAACGAGTCGTGATCCTTCAGGGTTTTGCTGCCAAATAGATGTCAAAACAGCAGTATAGCCCGGATGGAGGCGCTGTCGATAAAATAAAAAAAGTGAACCCTCTGGGTATTTCCACCCAGAAAAGTCCACATAGAAAGAGCTGCTTTGGATTTATAAGAGATCGCAGTTGTCCAAATCCCTGCCATGAATCGTAGTTGTTGATGTACATTTGATGTTTGGGCTAAACAGGCAAGATTGTAGCTGCCGTTTTGGGTTCGAACCCGGCCATTTTCCCGGCTTTGCATAAAAATCCGATCCCTGTTTTAAGGGGTTGATTTTGGCTCTGCACATTTTTGCACACTTTTTGCACACCGGAACGGCTGGATAACGGATGCAAGAGGGGATAACAGGTGCAAAGAATGCAGCAGATGCAAAACACAAATTTACGATAAAACGATAAAAATAACGGATTGACGCAATTCTGAAAATTGACGATTGTTGCACGTTGGTTTCTCTTAATCAGTGGGCCCAGGGTTCGAGTCCCTGGAGGTGCACCAATAAAAGAGCGTTGAATCGTAAGATTTGACGCTCTTTTTCGTTATGTAACCCCGAAAATTCGGGGCTTGCACGGTCAATGCACGGTTTTTGCACGGTCGGCTTTTTCGTGGGAATCCTCTGCATGGGCTGGAATTGCTTTGAAATGCGTGGTAAATTTTGCATCAGGTCAGCAGAGCCAGACGGAGCTGCGCCTTTACTTCGGGGTCTGCGTTCTTCAGAAGTTCCAGCAGAGCAGTCATAGAGATGGTCGGTTCGCCTGCGGCGGGTACAGCCTG
>OIBF01000432.1_pt1 | contig 13789 bp, 8 predicted proteins | sample 1580921 | NCBI WGS metagenome assembly OIBF01 (sample SAMEA3882506, study PRJEB24775) | human gut metagenome | biome: human-associated habitat; feature: intestine environment; material: feces | place: Netherlands | collected 2009/2010
CCTTGAGGAGAAGGTCGGACAGATGTGCCAGTATGTGGCTCCGTGTTATGTGGAGCCGGGAAAGGGATCGGCTCGCAAGAACATCGACGCTACCGACGAGAACCTGGGCAACAAGGATTTGTCCGATAAAGTCCGCAGAGGGGAAGCGGGAGCGTTCCTGCACGTGATGACTTCCACGGAGGCTGTGGCGCTTCAGAAGTTGGCTCAGGAGAGCCGGCTGGGGATTCCGCTGCTGCTGGGGATCGACGCGATCCACGGGAACGCGCTGATCGAAGGGTGCACGGTCTATCCTACGAACATCAACATGGCTTCCACTTTCAATCCGGAACTGATGGAGAAGATCGGAGAGGAAACCGCGCTTGAGATGCGTCAGAGGGGGTTGTTCTGGACATTCGCTCCTAATCTGGACATCGCCCGTGACGCCCGCTGGGGAAGGATGGGCGAGACGTTCGGCGAGGATGCGCTGCTGACTTCCGAGATGGGGAAATATGCCATCTGGGGATTTCAAGGGCGTGACGGGAAATATTCAGGGAATCACGTGGTGGCTTGCGCCAAGCATCTGATCGCGGGTGGCGAGCCGGCCGGTGGACTGAACGCAGCGCCGATGGACATCTCCGAGCGCAAGTTGCGTGAGCTTTATCTGCCTCCGTTTGTGGCGGCGATCCGTGACGCTAAAGTCGGGACGGTGATGGCGGCACATAACGAGATCAACGGGATTCCATGCCACGGTAACAAGTGGCTGCTCAATGATTTGCTTCGTGATGAATTGGGATTCGACGGATTCGTGGTCAGTGACTGGATGGACATTGAGAGGCTTCATTCCATGCATCATTGGGTACCGGACTCGACCGAGGCATTCGTAGTTTCCGTGGAGTCTGGTATTGACATGCACATGCAGGGAGACAAATATTTCGAGACTGTTGTGGCCGCTGTGAAGTCAGGCAGGATTCCTGAACCTCGTATCGACCAGGCCGCCGGAAAGATTCTGTCCGTGAAATTCGCCCTTGGACTCTTCGAGCATCCTGTGCCGGAGATTCCAGAGGTTCTGGACGGTGCGGCCGAACATCGCCAAACCGCACTTGAGGCCGCTCGTCAGGGACTTGTGCTGCTGAAGAATGACGGAACGCTTCCGCTGAAGAATCCACGCCGGGTTTTCGTCGTCGGGCCGAACGCTGACAGCCAGACCATTCTCGGTGACTGGGCAGTGCCGCAATCAGACGATAATGTCATCACGGTTCTGGACGGTCTCAAGGCCGCTATGCCTAACGTCTCGATCGACACGCTATGTTTCGGTGGCAAGATCTCGAATGTCAATGCAAAAGGTGTCCAGATGGCTCGTTTCAAGGCCTCTGCGGCTGACGTTAACATCGTAGTGGTCGGTGAGAATTCGCAGAGATATTCAGCTTTCGGTCGCACCTGCGGTGAGAACTGCGATCGTGACGACCTCAGCCTTCCGGGGATGCAGCAACAGCTTCTGGAGGCCGTTGAGGCTTCCGGAAAGCCGACCGTTGTCGTGCTGATGACCGGCAGGGCTCTCAGCGTCGGCTGGGCGAAGGACAACGCCAACGCCATTTTGAACGTCTGGGAGCCAGGCCAGATGGGTGGACAGGCTATCGCCGAGGTGCTGACCGGTCAGGTGAACCCTTCCGGCAAGCTGCCGGTGACCGTGCCTCGCAACGTAGGACAGGTCCAGACTGTTTACAACTATAAGCATTCGCAATATTCCCGCCTGTTCGCCACCAACGAGACCGGAGCCCTTTGGCCATTCGGTTACGGATTGAGTTATAGCACGTTTGAATATTCAGACGCAACGCTCTCAAAATCAGAAATCGGAGTCTCCGAATCGCTCAAAGCCAGCGTGACCGTCACCAACAACGGCCCGTACGACGGCGATGATGTGGTTCAGCTCTACATCCGTGACGAATATGGTTCCGTGACCCGTCCGGTCAAGGAGCTGAAAGCATTCCGTCGCATCAGCCTCAAGAACGGTGAAAGCACCAAGGTCGAGTTCGACATCACACCTGAGATGCTCCAGTGCTGGGGTGTCTCCGAGAAGTGGTCCGTCGAGCCGGGAGATTTCACCATCCTCCTCGGCTCCTCTTCATCAGACTCCGACCTCACTCCCCTGCCGCTGAAAGTCAAGTAAACAGCCCTGGCAATCTGGTAACCACGCCAGTGCTTCGTCTGTCCCCTGTCACTGACCTTTAGGGAATCGCTTTGTCCGGCAGGACTCCTATTCCGCCGGATAAATTGCATATTACGTTCATTTTCTCCGGCAGGAAGGCTTCTCACCGGACAAACCACGGATTGCCTCTGGCATATTCTTTGGATAGGTTGGAGGCCTGACTAACTATCAATGAAATGAAAAAGTTACTTGTGGTGTTGGCGGTGATCTCGCTGACGGGAAGCGTGGCATCCGCACAGAAGGTGCATTCTGACAATCAGGACATCAGGTTCGCGGCTGGAGTAAGGATGCCGATCGAACGATCAAGCGCCAGCGATGAGACAGTGATGACTCTGACCTATGGACGATTCTTCGACAACGGTCTGGGATTCCGGACCGGAGCGCAATGGATGTTCAAGAACTATGAGATTGATGAGCACCTTGGAGTTCCCCTCTATCTGGCTTGGCGCAGCGGCAAGCGCACATTCAAGGAATCCGTGCGTCAGGGTGCTGAGAACATAGCCTGGGGGTCCTACCACAATAAATACTATTACGGCACAAACCCGGATGCCGGAACTGTTTTCGGGCAGTTTCTGTCCGGGCTGTTGAACCGAATCGAATTCTTCGGAGGATTGACTCCCGGCTACATTTTCGGAGCGAAAGAGGAGCCTCACGGAACAGGTTCCATCGGAAGCACGGGCGTGAGAACCGAAAAATACATGACCCTCAACAACAGGTTCAGTCTCACCGCGGACGCGGGCTTCGCCGTCTCTTTCCGAATATGGCGTTTCGAGCTAAGCGCAATCCCTTCCGTACACTATTTCATCACCGACAACTACCGCGAAGTCAACATCCGCCGCGACACTCACGACGGCAGCACGGATGTCTTCACCTCTGACAAAGCTCGCTCATGGCAGTTCTCCTTCCAAGGCGGTCTGAGTTTCACGTTCTAGAATATCTTCATTGAATATAACAAGGCATTCATCGCAAGGTGGATGCCTTCATTCTCTGCTAGTTTCTGATTGCTTCGATGGTTGGATAGTTATCAGAACCATAGGCTGGGCTGGGGGAGACTGTCTTAAAAGTTAAACATTCCTTCGCGAGAATCAAGAATTCGTTTTAGGTCGTGTATGGGGATACGAACAATTTCAGTCTTGCAAGGACTTTTCAGACAGTCTGGGGGGGAGGCTCGGTGGGTAAACGAGCTTGCTTTGAGGCCTAAAAAAGCCCATTCCTTGAAAAAAGTAAAAACTATTCATGGGTTTCTCTGATTATCAGCAAGTTACAGGCATAAAATGTCCGATTAGAATAGTCGGGGCGGATGCAGAATGTCCGATTAGAATAGTTTTTTGTCCGATTAGCATAGTCCCATTACCGAATTTCACCCGTATTTTTGCAGCAGACTCAGCAACGTGTGGCAAAGCCGGAGACAGGCCTCCTTTGCACCCGCTTGCAAAAGGTGATTTTGCAGCAGGCTCGGCAACGCGAGGCAGAGCCGGAGACAGGCCTCATTTGCACCCGCTTGCAAAAGTGTTGGCGGAATCAAAAACATGATGCCCTATGAACGGGACAGAAAGAAAGATACAGCCTGAAGAGCGGCGGAGATCCGCCGAGGCGCGGCAGTTCTCGGAAGACCGCATGCAACTGCTCGACACCGTCCGCGAGATGATCGACATCGAGCTGGAGCGGTACGGAGTGACCCCCGGGGGCAACCCTCATCCCGAGAGCCTTCCGCTCGAGAACCCTCCGCCCGAGGACAGGGGACGCACGCCGCCCGATCCGCCGCCGCGCCGCACGCTCTGGCAGCGCATCGTGAGCCTCTTCACAGGCCGCCCGCTGTAAGCAAGCGATAAAGGAACAAGTTGGTAATCTTTTAAGGATTCCTAAATATATAAATATATAAGGAATAGGACAACATATCTCATCACCTATCTAAATCAAAAGCAGTATGAACAAAAGTCTAACAAAACCTCTCATCCGGCCGCTTGGCGGCCGATGGGCAAGAGTGTGTCTGACGGCGCTGCTCACCGCGGTCGTCACCGTCGGCGCACAGGCGCAGGCTACCTGCGAGAGCGGTATGCAGGCGCGGACTGCCGGCCAGGGAGGCGCACAGGCGCAGGCCACCTGCGAGAGCGGTATGCAGGCGCGGACTACCGGCCGGGGAGGCGCACAGGACCAGGCCACCGTCGAGAGCGGCACGCCGTCGCGGACGCAGATGCAGGCGCAGACGCAGACGCGGGCATGTGCCGACAGCCTGGGAGGCTCACAGGCGCGGACCGCGTGCGACATCGTCCTGACGCCGCCGCGTGACCTGAACAGCGAGCTGCGCCACCGCACGTGGAGCGTCTACACGCAGGGCGGTCTTTCCTGGGCCACCGGCGTGTGGTACCGTAACCTCGACGCGAAGAGGAGCTACAGGCAGTCGGCGGCGGCCGGCGGCGGATTCGACCTCACCATCCGGCCATGGGTGCGCGTTGGCGCCGAGTACATCTGGTCGCGCTACCGCCGCGAGCAGCGCCCCTCCGCGCTCGACGCCGGCAGCATGCCCGTGAAGGCCTACGGCAACTACATGATGAACCTCCACAACGCCAAGCTCGGCGTGGGCCTCAACCTCATGGAGATGTGGCCGGAGCGCCAGGCGCAGTGGCTCAACATCTGGGCCGGGACGGGCGCGGGCTACACCTTCGGGCGCGGCAACGAGTACGGCATCCATTTCAGCAGCACGCAGACGCAGGGCGGGCGTACCACCCCGCTCACCGGCGGCGCGTCCATCGGCAACGACGACGCGGTGACGGTCACGGGCAACGTGCGCACGACGAACCGCCACGAGAGGTTCAACACATTCTACATCCCCGCCTCCCTCCACGTCGAGGCCGACCTCGGCCGGCGCCTCACCGTCGGTCTTAAGGGGGAGATGGACTGGCTCCTGAACCGCGGAGACATAGCCCCGGGGCGCTACGCCTTCGCCCTTGTCACCCTGCGCTACAACCTCGTGCCGAGCCGCGCCAGGGTGCAGCGCGCCTACTACGAGGGCGAGATCTCCGCGCTTGGCGGCCGCCTTGAGTCCCTGCGCCTTGAGGCCGCGCGTTCAAGTGCGCGCGCCGCCGAGGCCGAGGAGGCGCTCCGCCTGGCGGAGACGCAGAACGCCGACCTCCGGGGCCGCCTCTCCGACTGCGAGGAGTGCATGGCCAGGGCCGAGGCCGCCCCTCCGTCGCATTTCGTGCAGTTCGGCCACGGCAGCTCCTCTGTGGAGGGCTCCGAGGCCGAGCGGCTGAGGGCCTTCGCCCGCGGCGTGCGCGGCGAGAGGCTCTCCCTTGTCGCGGAGGCCAGCACCCCGGGCGGCGAGGAGTACAACGTCAGGCTCTCCGAGCGCCGCCTCCGCCGCGTGGTCGAGATCCTCGTCAGCGAGGGCCTCTCCGCGGGCGACCTGCGTCCCGCCACCGCCATCGGGGCGCGGAACGGCAAGGACTCGTCAGAGGGGAGGAGAGTGACCATCACCGTGGTCAAAGAGTAATAAGGAACACAGTAATAACACGAACGCCCACGCCCCGGCAGCGTTCCCTCCCCCTGCGGAGGTTCAAGGAGGGGCACAAAGACTCATGAAACGTATAAAATTAATTCCGCTCGCCATCAGCATGCTGCTGGCGGTACCCGCGTTCCTGACCTCATGCCAGGAGGACGCGCCGGAGATCAACTACACGATGAGCGTGTCAGTGGTCAACGACTTCACCAAGGTTGTGGAGGCCATCGACAGGGGCGCCCTCAAGAACGAGGAGGCCATCGCGAAACTCGCTGACGCCATCGACAGGATGATCTCCGACCAGCAGGCCAAGCTGCAGGCCATCCGTGACGTCCTCGTCTCGGCCAACACCACCCTGGAGACCAGGCTCGTCGCCCTCGAGGCGGCGCTCAAGGCGCAGACGCTGTCCATGGAGGGGAAGCTTGACCTGATCAGGGGCGTCCTCGCCGACCAGAACGCCACCCTCGAGACCAGGCTCGCGGCCATCGACGCCGCGATGAGGGCCCAGACGCTGTCGCTGGAGGGCAAGCTGGACCTGCTCACCGCCGCGGTCGGCAACCAGACCCTCAAGCTGGAGGATCTGGCGGACAGGCTGGCCACCGCCATCGACAACCTCTCCGACGACATGGAGGGGAAGCTTGACCTGATCAGGGGCGTCCTCGCCGACCAGAACACCACCCTGGAGACCAGGCTCGCGGCCGTCGAGGCCGCGATGAAGGCTCAGACGCTGTCTCTGGAGGGCAAGCTCGACCTTCTCCTCGCCGCGGTCGGCAACCAGACCCTCAAGCTGGAGGATCTGGCGGACAGGCTGACCACCGCCATCGACAACCTCTCCTCCGACATGGAAGGGAAGCTGGACCAGATCAAGGGCGTCCTCACCGACCAGAAGACCACCCTCGAGACCAAGCTGGCTGCCATCGAGGCCGCGGTCAAGGCTCAGACGCTGTCACTGGAGGGCAAGCTTGACCTCCTGGAGGCGGCCGTCAAAGCCCTGCCGGACTACAGCTCCCAGCTCGCCGCCATCAGCACGGCCATCGCCAACCTTCCTGACTACGGCGACAAGCTCTCCGCCATCGAGGCGGCCGTCAAGGCCCTTCCTGACTACGGCAGCAAGTTCGACCTCATCGTGGCATCCCTCAATGCGATCAAGGGGCAGGCCGAGGCTCTCGGCACCGGCCAGACCGGCATCGCCACGCAGATAGCCGACGTGACCTCCGCCATCAACGCCCTCGTCGACCAGGTGAAGGACGGCGACACCGACGCGGCCTCCGCCCTCGCGCAGATCATCCAGAAGCTCGAGGACCTCAAGGACCTCAAGGGCAGCATCGGCGGAGGCGGCACGACCCCGTCCACGATGGAATATGTTGACCTCGGCCTTCCGAGCGGCCTGAAGTGGGCCAAGTGCAACCTCGGCGCGTCGAAGCCGTCGGACTACGGCGACTACTACGCCTGGGGCGAGACCGCGCCTAAGGCGGAGTACACTTGGGCGACCTACAAGTGGATGCAGGCCGGCAAGTCCGGCTGGCAGTACATCACGAAGTACACCTTCGCCGACGGCCAGACCGGGGGCATCTGGTATGACTCCGCCGGCGCCTTCATCGGCGACAACAAGACCGTTCTCGCCGCGGCCGACGACGCAGCCACCGCCAATCTCGGCTCACCGTGGCGCATGCCGACCATTGATGAATTCCAGGAACTGATCGACAAATGCACCTGGACCTGGACCACGCAGGACGGCGTGAACGGCTATCAGGTGGACGGCCCGAACGGCAACGCCATCTTCCTGCCTGCCGCCGGCTACCGCAAAGTTTCCGGGCTCTACAATGTCAGCAAGGGTTACTACTGGTCGAGTTCGCTCAGCACGACCGAAAACAATTGCGCCTACAGCCTCGACCTCCATTCGGACAACTACTTCATTGCCAGAACCTACCGTTACTTCGGGTACACGGTTCGTCCAGTCCGCCCATAAATTTGTCCTGCCCCCGCGGGCATGACGCAATAGAATCAATGTGACTCCCTTCCCGCCAGCCCCGCCGCTGGCGGGATTTATTCATGTTCGTCCAGAACGAACACACTCTGAAGGGTACAAGTCCCCAAACCGCTTATACAAAAGTGGATTTTACGGAGATTTTAGATTTTCCATAAGTTAAAAATTCTATAAAAGTTGCTTTTTCAAAAGTGAATTCTTATTTTTGCCTATGTAGGTGTGTAAGAAAGAAAGACTATGAACGAGAATGACATTCAGCCGTTGCGGACGGTTTACCATAGGAAACTTGCGGAAACAACTTTGGATTTTAAAAGGTACCTTTACGGCCAGATTAACTGGGATGTGCGTATGTTGGGAATCAAGGGTGAGAAGGGCGTGGGTAAAACGACCCTGATTCTTCAGCATATTCTTGAAACCTTTGACAATCCTGATGATGCTCTCTATGTATCTATGGATAATATGTGGTTCACCACACACTCGATTTTCGACCTTGCCGACTATTTGTATTCCATGGGAGTGTACCATCTGTTTCTGGACGAGATTCATAAATGTTCGCAGTGGACGGCTGTCCTCAAGAATCTGTATGACAATTATCCGAATCTCAACATCGTTTACACCGGCTCGTCAATGCTGCGGATTGACAACTCAAAAGTGGATCTTTCAAGAAGACAGACATTGTACGGACTGCACAATATGTCATTTAGGGAATATCTTGAATATGAGAGGGTTGCTTCTTTCCCGGCATATACGTTGGAGGAACTGCTGCAAAGGCACGTGAAGATTGCTATGGAGATGGTGGCACAGTGCAAGCCTCTCAAATTCTTTTCTGACTATCTGTCAAGAGGGATGTATCCATATTTCAAGGAATCCGGGGCAGACTTCCATATCAGACTTGCGGAAACAGTCGCACAAACTATAGAAAGTGACCTGCCGGCCGTGGAGGACGTGACATTCGAGACCGTGCAGAAGTCAAAAAAGTTGCTGATGATCATTGCCGAGAAGATTCCGTTCATTCCGAACATCAGCAAACTCTGTCAGGCTTTGGGAACCACACGGGATTCCTGCCTGAAGATACTTTACGCTTTGGATAGGGCAGGAGTGTTGAATCTGCTGACGACTGAACTGAAAAGTTACAAGAAACTGGTCAATCCGGACAAGATTTACATTGGCAACAGCAACATAATGCAGGCCTTGGGCGGTTCCTGTGACATCGGAACGATTCGTGAGACTTTCTTTGCGAATCAGGTCGGAGCCCGGTATCCACTTCAATATCCGAAGAAAGGGGATTTCTTCGCCTGTGGAAAATACCTTTTCGAGATTGGAGGGGCTGGCAAGACTTTCGACCAAATCAAAGACGAACCGGACAGCTACCTTGCGGTTGATGACACCGAAATCGGCTCTGGCGCGCGAATCCCGCTTTGGATGTTCGGCTTTCTCTATTGATATCGTATTCGACTTGAATCAACGCTAAAGTCGGTTATGCAGTGTATTATAACTTGCCTTTTGGGGGCTTTCGCGCGTGGACGCAGTCCATTTGCGCACGTGGTGTTCAGCTTTGTCTAGCGCGTGAGTAAAAGATGTGGTTCGGCGCACGGAGAACGGTTGACAAGGTCACAGACACTGGCTTGGGTGGTGTGGTCTTATAATGTGTTTGACATTGTGTGCTCCGTGAGCTGGAAGTACGCTTCTGCGCACAGACAGAACGAGAAGTGGCTCAACTCGCGTCATAGATTGTGTCTTGGTGAGCCATGCGGGATGATCCCGATCCGTTTTTGAGGATTGACAGGATATTCGCTATTTGAAAGAAAATTTACTATATTTGCAGAAACGGGAAGGGTTCCGCCGGAAAAGGGCGGAACTCCGTTTTAATGTTATGGCCCCGAAAGGGGAGGGCGGAGGGCAATGGCCGCTTGTTTATTTTAGTAAATTGTTTGTCTGCACGTGATTGCCCGCTTGTGGACAGGAAAGAGCATTGGAAAACAGATTGTTGCGTGGCCTGTGACGAAGAGCCGGGCCGGGCGGTCCGTTTTCTTTGATGAAGACAAAGTAAAAATAATAACTGGTTTCATTATGGCTGAAATTCATTATATGACCCAGGAAGGGTTGGACAAGTTGAAGAAGGATCTCGCCGACGCGTTGGCGCAGCGTCCTGTCATCTCCGCGGCCATCGCGGAGGCAAGGGAAAAGGGAGACCTCTCCGAGAATGCTGAATATGACGCGGCGCGTGACGCTCAGGGGCTGCTGGAGGTGAAGATCGCGAAGCTCAAGGATCTTGTGGCCAACGCCAAGGTCATCGACGAGTCCAAGATCGGCACGGACAAGGTGCAGATAATGAACAAGGTAAAAGTGGAGAACATCGCCGCCAAACAGGTGATGGAGTTCACCATCGTCGGCGAGACAGAGGCCGATTTCGCCCACGGCAAGCTCGCTTCGACCACTCCTATCGCCAAGGCTCTGATCGGTCACTCGAAAGGAGAGATTGTGGACGCCAAGGTGCCGTCCGGCATAATCAAGTTCAAAATCCTCGACATCACACTCTAAGACGATGGCTACGATATTCACGAAAATCGCAAAAGGGGAGATTCCTTCGTTCAAGGTGGCCGAGAACGATGAGTTCTACGCCTTTCTGGACATAAGCCCTCTTGCGAAAGGGCATACTCTTGTCATCCCGAAGAACGTCGAGGATGACTACATCTTCCATTTGGACGAGAAGACCTACGAAGGATTGTGGGCGTTCGCCCGAAAGGTGGCGATCGCCATCAAGGCAGCCGTGCCTTGCCAGCGTGTCGGTGTCTGCGTGCTCGGAATGGAAGTGCCTCACACCCACATCCATTTGGTGCCGCTCCAGACCGAGGCCGACATGGACATCAAGAAAAAACGTCTGGAGATCTCTCCGGAGGAAAACAAGGCGATAGCCGAAGCTATATTCAAAGAATATGAAAAATTGTAGAAACCTGTTTCTCGCGGCTGCCGTTCTGGTCGCCGCCTCTTCGTGCTCGGACAAGGTTCAGGTCAAGGGTACGCTTGCCGGTGCGCCTGATGCCCAAGTGATTGTGAAACAATTGTCCGGCAACACACTTGTGGCTCTGGACACCCTCAAGACGGACGCTTCGGGAGCATATTCCTGCAAGATTGATGTTCCTAAGGGGCAGCCGCAGTTCGTCTATCTCTTCAAAGGGGACACCAAGATCGCGTCGCTGCTTCTGCAGAAAGGCGACAAGGTGAAAGTCGTTTCCGACACTCTCGGAAAATATTCCGTAGAGGGTTCCGAGGAAAGCGGGAAGCTGCGTCAGGTCGAGGAGGATTTCGCCGCATTCATGGACAGGTTCACGGCTGACGCCGCTGCAGGCGACAATGCGGCTGCCTCGAAGGATTACATCGACTACTACCGCAGCCGCACCAGGTACATCATGGAGAACTCGAAGTCCCTGACGGCGATCCCCGTCTTGTACCAGAAGATCAACGATGGTTTCCCGGTGTTCAGCCAGGCTACCGACGCCATTCTGTTCCAGAATGTTCACGACTCGCTGATGACGGTGTATCCGGAATCGAAGTACGTCGGGAATTTGAAGAAAGAGGCTGAGAGGAGATTCAACATATTCAATCTCAGTCAAAGAATCAAGGACACCAAAGAGTCGTCGTATCCGGATTTGAATCTCCCTGGGGTTGACGGCACGAAAGTCACGCTCAGCGAGGTGGATTCCAAGGCTGTGCTTGTCTATTTCTGGCAGGCCGCCGACGCCGCCCAGAAGATGTTCAACCAGGATGTGCTGATGCCACTTTACAAGGAATATCACCCTAAGGGTCTGGAAATATATTCAGTGTCCCTTGACACCGACAAGGGTGCGTGGGCGAGTGCCGTGAAGAGCCAGAACCTGCCGTGGATCAACGTCTGCGATGGTTTGGGAGCCGCCTCTATGGCTGCGGTTCTGTACAACATCAGCCGTGGCCTGCCGGTCGCCTACCTTATCGTGGACGGAAACCTCAGCCCGGATGTCATCAAGACGGACAAGGATTTGCGCCGCGTCATTGCTTCAAGGCTTTAATTTTAGGAATATGTCGAAGGCTGACCACGTTTGATTGCTGGCCAGCCTTTTTATCTTTCGCCTTATGCCGGTAATGTGTGCCGGGCTTTTAGGATGAGGCACAAAAACAATTCAGAACATGACCAGAAAGACAAGAGTAAGATTCGCGCCGTCGCCGACCGGCCCGCTGCACATGGGCGGAGTCCGCACGGCTCTTTATAACTACCTCTACGCCAAGCAGCGCGGAGGAGATTTCATCATCAGGATCGAGGACACCGACTCCCACAGGTTCGTTCCCGGGGCCGAGGAATATATCATCGAGGCTCTTAACTGGTGCGGCATCATTCCGGACGAAGGCGTGGACACTGACGGCAAGGTGGTCGAGACAGCTTCCGAGCGTCATCCTCACGCTCCTTACCGTCAGAGCCAGAGGCGCGGAATCTACCGCAAGTACGCCGAGCAGTTGATCGAGGCCGGCTACGCCTACTATGCCTTCGACTCATCCGAGGCTCTGGAGAAGGCCCGCGCCGAGGCAGAGGCCTCCGGCCAGACCTTCATCTACAACCAGGTGACAAGGATGAGGATGCGCAACTCGCTGACCCTTCCTGAGGAAGAGGTAAGGAGGCTTTTGGAGGAGACTTCCGACTGGACTGTCCGCTTCAGGATGCCGACCGACACGGTTGTCAAGATGGATGACCTGATCCGAGGCCACATCGAGGTGAACACCGACACTCTCGACGACAAGGTGCTTTGGAAGAGGGCAGACGAACTGCCTACCTACCATCTCGCCAACATCGTGGACGATCACCTGATGGAGATCACCGAGGTCATCCGAGGAGAGGAATGGCTCCCGTCCCTGCCGCTCCACTACATGCTTTACAAGGCTTTCGGCTGGGAGGACACGATGCCTCGTTTCGCCCACCTGTCCCTGCTGCTGAAGCCGGACGGAAAGGGCAAGCTCAGCAAGCGTGACGGCGACAAGCTCGGTTTCCCTGTGTTCCCGCTCAAGTGGGTGAACGCCCAGGGAGAGGTCTCCAGAGGCTACCGTGAGGACGGCTACTTCCCGGAGGCCTTCGTGAACCTGCTCGCGTTCCTTGGCTGGAATCCCGGCGATGACAGGGAGATGTTCACGATGGATGAGCTGATCAAGGCATTCTCGCTTGACCGCATCGTCAAGTCCGGCGCCCGCTTCAATCCGGAGAAGGCCCGTTGGTACAACAAGGAGTATCTCCGTCTGAAATCCGATGAGGAGTTGACGGAGTTGTTTGTCCCGATTCTTGAGGAACACGGAATGAAGATTGTCGTGAGTCCTGGTTGTGCCAAGGCAGCCGGTGGCGAGGTCAACGAATTGGGGGCCGATCTGGACAAGCACATATTCACGAAAGGTTACGTTCAGAACGTAATCTCCTTCACCAAGGAGAGAGCCACGTTCGTGAAGGATTTCTGGACGATCGCCTCTTACCTCTTCATCGCGCCGGAGGACTTTGAGAAGTACGGTGTCAAGGCCGGGGCAGCCGTCGAGCCGCAGAGCAATGACCCTCGCCGTCAGGCCGACCCTCGCGCGAAAGTCTATGACGATGCCGCCACCGCGCCGTTCCTTGCCAAGGACGTTGACAAATTCTGGAAGCCCGAGGTAGCCGAATATGTCGCCAAGGTCGCTTCCTTTGTCAATGAATATGCCGGTGAATGGTCTGTCCCGGCTTTCGAGACAGCACTTGAGGACTTCATCCGCGGCAACGAATGGCCGATGGGCAAAGTGATGAACGCCACCCGTCTGGCCCTCGCCGGTGCCGCCAGCGGTCTGGGCATCGCCGACATAATCGTCCGCATCGGCAAGCCCGAGACCCTCTCCCGCATCGCCTACGCCACCGCCCGTCTGGCATAGGGCTGACGTTGCTCTTGATGGCAAACCAGAAGCCGGCGGTTATGCTTACCAATGGTACAACCCTTAGGCACAGCCTGTAAGCCTCCCACTTTCAGACATCGCTTTGTCCGGTGAAAGCCCACTTTCTCCGGACAAAGATCGTATGGCAACCATTTTCTCCGGCCATAAGTTTCTCCGGAGTACAAAGATGACTTGAACTGAAAAAAGT
>OIBF01000447.1_pt1 | contig 13547 bp, 8 predicted proteins | sample 1580921 | NCBI WGS metagenome assembly OIBF01 (sample SAMEA3882506, study PRJEB24775) | human gut metagenome | biome: human-associated habitat; feature: intestine environment; material: feces | place: Netherlands | collected 2009/2010
TACTTGCTGATCTTCATTCTGTTGCCGCTTATAGGTCTTGTGCGACTCAAGAAGGCCTACATTCATCAGAACTTCCCTAAAGACTAAGTGACATGAAAAATACATACGCAAAAACATGGATCAAGGACTTCTGGGGCATATTCTGTCATGAACTTCGACAGATTTTCTCAGACAGCGGCGTGCTGCTGATCTTCCTTGTCGCCGGACTTGCCTATCCGCTGCTTTACAATCTCGTCTACCTGAACGGTATTCTTTCTGAGACTCCCGTTGCCATTGTTGACAATTGCGACAGCCCGGACAGCCACCGCTTCATCAGGGAGATCGACGCCACCCGAGAGGTCGAGGTCGCGGCGAAATGTATGAATATGGCCGAGGCGGAAAAAATGATGCAGGAACGCAAGGTCAACGGTATCATCTATTTCCCTTCCGACTTCACAGAGAAACTGGCCAGAAACGAGACGTCCACATTCTCCGTCTATGCGGACATGAGCAGCTTCCTCTACTACAAGAACGCTCTCATGGCCACCAACTTCGTGATGCTTCATGAGATCGGTCAGATCCAGATGCAGAGGTTCTCGTCCCTCGGGATGACGGAACAGGCCGCGTCCCAGACTGTCAAGCCGCTCGGCTACGAGGACAATAATCCCTACAACCGGGCCTTCAACTACAGTTTCTTCCTGATCTCGGCCATCCTGATGATCATCATCCAGCAGACGCTTTTCTACGGAATGTCACTGCTGGTAGGAACCGCAAGGGAGAGGAACCGCAGTTTCGCATCGCTTCCTGACAGACTTGAAGGTCACGGTGTCGGGCGTGTGGTCATGGGACGTGGAGGCGCCTACTGGCTGCTGTACCTTGCTGTGGGCATGTACATTGCCTTCATCGTCCCGGCAATATTCGGGATCCCTCAAAGAGGTGAGTTCAAGGATGTCCTTGCGATGCTGGTCTTCTTCATCACTGACTGTGTGTTCTTCAGCATGGTCTGGAGCACGCTGATCACGAGAAGGGAATCCGTGTTCATCCTCTTTCTGGCGATGTCGCCTGTGGCTTTGTTCCTGACCGGTTGCTCATGGCCGACATTCGCGTTCCCGGGCTTCTGGAAGGTGTTCTCTTACATATTCCCGTCCACTTTCGGCGCGCAGGGTTTCATCAACCTCAGCACTGCCGGTGGCGAGATGGGAGCGGCAGACGTGCAGATGAAGGCCATGATCATCCAGACGGTCATCTATTTCTTCCTTGCATGCGTGGCTGTCTATGCCGAGAACTGGGTACTGCGTCACAAGGAGCAGATCCGTCAGAGGAGTGAGCGGCTCGCCAAGCGTGTGGGCATCGACAGCGCCGAGGACGCTAAGATCATCGCCGGTGAATAGGACGTGATCCGGTAAAAAGAAAACTCCCTCCCGAATTTTGCACGTTACCAAAATTCGGGAGGGAGTTTTCTTTTTACCGGTTGCTGAACCTACCGAAGTGGCAGTCGTTCTGCAGTTATATGTCTGCTTTTATTATTCCCCTACGTGGAACGCCACGCGGAGTTCCTCGATCTCCTCGTCGGTGATCGGGTTCAGCTTGCCCAAAGGAGCGGCGAGGATCAGCGAGCGGGCGCTGAAATCTGCCACCTCAAGACGGTCGAACGTGTTGATGAGCTGGTCACCGGTCACGACGACGGAATCGTTTTCCAGCATCACGAACGGTCTCTGTTTGAACTCATCGGCGAGTTCTGTCAGATGCTCGTTGTACTGGCTCCCGAACGGGAATGTCGGGATGTCCTGAAGGAATATCCAGCTCTCCGGGATTGTTCGCACGTCGAATTTCACTCCGGTCGTGCAGAATCCCATCAGGGCAGGGGACTGGGTCAGGATGATTGAGTTGACCTTCGGGTTGCGGCGGTAGATTTCGTAATGAAGTGCCACAGAGCGGCTTGCGTTCTTCCCGGCCTCTACCATTCCGTCTTTGATCTGCACGATGTCTTCCGGCTCAAGATCCCAACGCTGCATGCTGGACGGAGTGATGAGGAAATCATTGCCTCTCCAGCGCACGGATGCCGTACCGTAGGAACTGCACATAAGCCCTTGTGAGCAGGCTCTGCGGACAATTTTGCAGATTTCCGTGCGGATTGCCCTCTCATCTGAAGGGTGCGTTACGTTCATAAAGTGTTGGAACGGAACGTTCACGGCTTTCTCGTGCTGGAGGATCTGATCCTCGCTGAGGTATTTAGGCTCTCCCAAAGTCTTGGCGTTCAGGATTGTGCGCGCGCAGAGCTCCAGGGTCTCAAACCTCTGGTAAGCATCAGCGATGTCCTCACCGGCAACCACGACACCGTGGTTCTCCATGATGACGGCCTTGTAGTCCGGGTTCTTCTTGAATTCGGCCACAATTTTCTTTCCCAGAAGCTCGCTTCCAGGGAGGGCATATTCAGCGAATCCGACAGGGCCGCAGGTCGCGCGCGCCTGAGGGATGATGCTCGTGTCCGGAACCTGGTGAACCATACTGAAGGTGACCAGTCCAGGAGGGTGGGCGTGGATCACTGAATGAATATGCGGGTTCATCTTGTAGATGGCCTTGTGGAAAGGGTACTCGGATGAAGGTCTGTGAGGTCCGATGATGGTTCCGTCAGCCTTCACGCACATGATGTCCGCCGGAGTCAGCGAACCTTTGTCAATCGCCGCCGGGGTGATCCACATATCTCCGTTCTCGTCCATGATGGACAGGTTTCCGCCGGAGGTGGTGGTCATCTCGCTGCGATAAATCCTGCCGATGATGATAGCGATCTGCTCGGCCGGATGCATCAGATTTACGTCAAGTTGTTTCATGATATTAATGAATTACATTGGAAGCCGCTTTACTTTGCCTGAAGTCAAGGTCGCTTCCCGGATTTACAATTATGCCAGCATGACCTGCCCTCCCGTCACAGGGATGGCCTGTCCGGTCTCTCCGGTCTGGTCGATGGCGTAGAGGATGGCCTTGCAGACATCCACTGGGTTGCAGCCCTTGCGCATAGGCACCTGGGCGAGATAGTAGTCTTTGACATCCTGCACGGTCTTCGCTCCCGGAACCTTGCCGGCGTTGAGGTACTGGATGAACAGGCCGTTCTCCGGGTTGCTCCACAGAGGACCATCGTAGTAGTTGCCAGGGCAGATGCTGTTGACTTTCACCCTGTAAGGGGCGAGCTCAAGCGCAAAGGACTGGGTCAGGCCTATTCCACCGAACTTGCCGCCGGCGTAGGCGAAGTTGGCCTTGCTGCCGCGCAGTCCGCTCTTGCTGTTGACCTGGATGATGTCGGCGAAATATTCAGGATCATACCTGGTCTCGATCTTCATTATGTGTGAGGCGACCTTCGCGCAGAAGAAATAGGCCTCATAGTTGATCTTGGTGACGAACTCGAAGTTCTCCGGAGTCATCACGTCCAACCCGCCGGCGCGTACAACCCCGGCGTTGCTGACAAAAGCGTCAAGCGCGCCGAAGTTCAGAATTGTCTCCTTCATCAGGTTCCGGAGGCTCGCCATGTCCGCGACATTTGTCTTTACGAATATGGCCTTGTTGGCTCCCGCTTTCTCATTGAAGCTGGCGGCGGTCTTCTCGCCGGTCGCTTCGTTGAGGTCGGCCACCACGATGTTGGCTCCCTGGGCCATCAACTCACGGGCGATGCCCTCTCCGAATCCCTGGGCGGCTCCGGTCACGATGATCGTGCGGCCTTCCACACGGCCTTTGGATGCGCTGGAGGCCACCTTGCGGCGGTAATTCTCCACCTCCCAGTTGTCGATGAAGTCGATCCAAGCCCGCTCCATCGGATGCTCTCCGCCGAAGCTCTGCGCATAGAACGCTACCTTCATCGCGTCCGTGAACACATCGGTGATGATCTGTGCGTTCCTGGAGCTGTCTCCCACGGCGATGAGTCCGATTCCTTTGATGAGCAGTACCTTAGGCGTGTAGCCTTTCCCGCTTACGAAAGCCTCGATTTCCTCCTCGGCCTGCTTTAAAATCTCTTCATCTGACTCGGCTTCAATGAATATGTACGAGCTCTTGCAGTACACGATGATGTCCGGGGTGAACGGCTTCGCAATCTTGTCGAAACCGGATTTTCCGGGACAATCAGTCACTGAGCCTGTCGAAGTGACTGAACAACCATCAATGAAGAAGTCCACGAGGGCGTTTTTGGTGACTTTCAAGGTCTTGAAGCCCCTTCCGGAGCGCGAGAGCATCTGCCTGATCGCCGGAACGACATCCGTAACTGTCTCCGAGACAGCCGTGTCACCCTCCGGAAGAGCGGCGACCTTGGCCTCAAGTTTTCCAAGGACTTCTGAATATATTCCCTCAATCTCAGCGGTGGTGTCCCCACCCACGAATATTCCGTGATTCTGAAGGAATATCACCTGGGGCTCCTTGCCTTTCTCAGCCTTGTAGGCCTTTATCCGGTCATAGACCTTCTTGAAAAGCGTGTAGCCCGGGTCGGTATATTCAATGTAAAGGGCATCTGGAAATATCTCCTTGCACGCGGCCTCGGCGTTCACCGAGCACATCAGGCCGTTGACAAGGGTAGGGTGGAGGTGAACCACGAAGGCGAATCCCATGCAGTTGTGCAGGGATGTCTCCACTGAAGGCCTTCTGTCCTTTGTTATACAGGCCACGGAGAGGTCGTTCTTGACCTGTTCCTCACGTATCGCCGTGTCCTCATTGTAAGCCTTTTCGCCCATCTCGTTCAGAAGGGCTCTGTCAAGGACGGCAAACCCGTCCTCTGTTATCGTTGCGAGGGCGTGGCCGCTGGCCTTCACCCAAAGTCTGTTCTCATCCTTGTAGGAAGTGTTGCCACCTCCGGCGATCACGAACCTGGAGTCCTGTCCGAACTTCCGGGAAATCGCGATAAGGTCTTCAATCTGTTTCATATTCGTGTGTCAATTATGTGTTCTGTTCGCTGAGCTGACATATTCCTAAATGGCTAATGTCTTGCGGATCAGCTCGTCTCCCGCTTCGATGGAGTTCAGTCCCGCCTGATGGGCGACCACCGCGCAAGCTCCACGGTAGTTGGTCTCACGCAGCTTCTCGCTGAGCCCTTCGGCGTTGTCGCGTGTGCGCAGACGGATCGGCTCCAGCGCCGGAGTGTTGTGCTCCGAGCCGAAAGTGACGATGAATCCCTCGTCCTGGAGGTAGCCTGAATATTCCTCAAGCACGGCGGTCGTGTTGCGGGTCGTGATGAATTCCACGGACTTGATCCCGCGCTTTTTCAGCGTGTCGGCGGCCTTCTGGAGATCGCCCTCGAAGTCAGTGAAGTTGCCCTTTGCATCGTCCGCGAGGAACGGGTAGGTCGGGATTCCGCCCGCTGCCTTGATGATTTGGCAGACAGTCTCCATCGGCAGGAACGCCTTAGGATCCTCAGGCACGAACGCCGCGCCTCCGGCCTTGAGCAGTTTGCTTCTGATCTCGTTCTCCACCGCCGCCTCGTTGTCCGGTGCGGATTTCAGTGGCTGTCCGCCGAAGATTCTCTCGTAGAGGGCGAGCCTGTCCTGGATTTTGTCGGCTTTGGCGTCAACCGCCATCCTGAGAGCCTTCGCAAGGTGACGCTCACGCACCGATCCTCTGGTCAGTTCCTTGACAATATATTTGAAATCAACGTTGAATCCGGCCTTGACCTCATCCAGATGGGCGTTCAGTCTGGCGCACATCCTTTCAACCTGGGCGTTGGACTCAGCCCGTACATCGGCGAGCATCCGAGCCTCTTTGCCGCTGAGTATCACCGGATAGGCCAGTCCCTTTCCGCTCAGGTAGGTACGTCCCGGATTGTTCGGGTCGTTCACCCTCAGTCCGGCCGCCTGATCCTCGCTGTTCAGCGAGATGAGCTCGATGTTGAACATCGGGTAGAGATGCCTTGCGGCGCATTCGTCGCTCCACTCCCTGTAGCCGTCCATGCTGTAGAAGTCATTGATTCCCACGATGCGGACATCTTCCGCCGCGGCCATGTCGAGCGCCTGTCTCACGTCAGTGAACGCGCTGAACGAGTAAGGAGTGTGCAGATGAGCGTTAACGTCGATTATCTTTTTCATATTCATGAGTATTCTTTGCTCAAAGTTAGCAATAATCCTATAAAGGTCATTCTGTAATGCGGATTTTTGAAGCCGTTCGGTCAAATTTGAAATTAATTTGCTAAATTTGTGGAATATGCCACGAAATATTTTCGATAACATAAAACATCTTACAAATGGAAAAGAAACAACAAGGTAACATTTTCGCTATTGTGATCATGTTCTTCCTGTTCGCGATGATCTCATTCGTGACGGGATTCCAGAATACGTTCGGAGTCATCGTGAAGCAGCAGTTCGCCGCTTCGAACTTTATGTCCCAGCTGGGCAACGCCGCCAACTTCATCGCTTATGCGTTTATGGGCCTGCCTGCCGGTATGATCCTGTCCAAGAAGGGCTACAAGTTCACCGCCCTCGCGGCCGTGACCGTAGGATTTGTCGGAGTCGGCATCACATTCCTTTCAGGAATCGCCGGCAGCTTCGCCGTCTATCTTCTCGGCGCGTTCATCTCCGGTTTCTCAATGTGTATGCTCAACACGGTTGTGAACCCTATGCTCAACACTCTCGGTGGTGGTGGAAACAAGGGTAACCAGCTCATCCAGTGGGGCGGATCCTGCAACTCCTTGAGCGCCACGATCGTGCCTGTGCTCGTGGGTTATCTCATCGGTGACGTTACGAAGGACACTCAGATCGCCGACGCCAATCCGGCGCTCTTCATCGCGATGGGCATTTTCGCTCTGGCGTTCATCATCATCGCGGCCTCGCATATTCCTGAACCTGAGCTTGAGGCTGCTGCTGCTTCCGGAAAGACGCAGCAGCTCACCATCGGCGAGAGCGTCAAGGGAGCCCTCTCCTTCAAGCATTTCGTGCTTGGTATCATCGCCATATTCGTCTATGTGGGTGTCGAGGTAGGTATTCCTAACTTCGTGAACCTATACATGACATCCGCCGAGATCGGCATCAGCGCCGCTGTGGCTGGAACAATTGTCGGGATGTACTGGTTCCTCATGCTTTGTGGTCGTCTCGTGGGTGCTTCCGTCGGAGGGAAGGTCTCCAGCCGCGCCATGGTCAGCTTCGTGGGCACTGTCGCCATCATATTCCTTCTTCTTGGAATGTTCCTTGGTGACACGACAACAGTCAAGTTCCCGGCCATCACCTCCCAGCTGTCATTCTCCCTCGCCGAGATTCCGATCGGAGTGATGTTCTTCATCCTCTGCGGACTCTGCACATCCGTGATGTGGGGCGCCATCTTCAATCTCGCTGTCGAGGGCCTCGGCAAGTACACATCTATCGCTTCCGGCCTGTTCATGGTGATGGTTTGCGGTGGTGGTATCCTTCCTCTCATCCAGGGTGCCGTCGCTGACGCCACCAACTATCTGATGAGCTACATCGTTATCATCATCGGTGTCGCCTATATCCTTTGGTACGCCCTCTTCGGCTCTAAAGTAAAGAAAACCGCTTAATTTGAAATCCCGTCCCGGTGGGGTTCTCCACCGGGACTTATCATAGCCAAATATTATGGAACAGAATCTAGTAATAGGAATAGATGTCGGTGGACAGACCACCAAATGTGGGGTTGTTGACGCGCGCGGAACCGTGCTCGCCCAGACAGTCATCCGCTCGGACTCCTACACTACTGTCGAGCCTTACATCGAGGAACTTGCCGCGGCGCTGAAGAAGATCATCACCGATGCCGGTGCCGAAGGGCAGATCCGTGGAATCGGTGTGGGCGCTCCTAACGCCAACTACTACACCGGTGAAGTCGAGAATGCCGTTAACCTTTCTTGGGGAAGAGCTGGTTCGATTCCTTTCGCCAAGATGCTTACCGAAGCGATGGGCGGCATCCCTGTGACCCTAACCAACGACGCCAACGCCGCCGCGATGGGTGAGATGACCTACGGTGCCGCGAGAGGTATGAAGAATTTCATCATGATCACCCTTGGAACCGGTGTCGGCAGCGGAATAGTCATCAACGGTGAGATGGTCTATGGTCACGACGGATTCGCCGGAGAGCTCGGCCATACCACGATCGTGCGCCACAACGGCCGTCATTGCAACTGCGGAAGAAACGGTTGCCTTGAGACCTACTGCTCAGCGATCGGAGTCGCCAGAACCGCCCGCGAGTGGCTGGATATGAGCGATCAGCCATCGGCCCTCCGCAGCCTTGACAACATCTCCTCAAAGGATGTCTATGAGGCCGCCAAGGAAGGCGATGCCCTTGCCATCAAGATCTTTGAATATACCGGAACCCTCCTCGGCCAGGCTTTCGCCGACTTCATCGCGTTCTCCTCTCCTGAGGCCATCGTTCTCTTCGGCGGTCTCGCCAGAAGCAAGGAGTTCCTCACCGAGCCGATCCTCCGTTCGATGAACGACAACGTCCTCCCTCTCTGGAAGAACAAGGTCCAGCTCGTATATTCCCAGCTCAAGGAGTCCGACGCCGCCATCCTCGGCGCCTCCGCCCTCGCCTGGGAACGATAGCCTTTCCCGATGCGGCATCCGGCCTGGCCTTGAAGCCTTGCTTGGTGCCGTTGAAAGAGCGAGCCTCCCTTCAACCGTGGAGCGCAAACTCTTGTAAATGAATATACTGACGCACCCTCCTTGTGCCTGACATAGGGCTGAGGAGGGTGCGTCATTTTGTTGATCTTCAGTTGCTTGGTCTCCACGGAAATACCGTGCGGCCTTTCGGCGGAAGAATGCGGTATTCTACACTTTTCTGTCAAGAATCTCCTTGTGGAACGGGCCGACACACTTGCTAAATTCGCAACACGAGTTGCGCGAAGATTCTTTTGCTCTTATTAATGGCTTGCGAGAACTGGCTCAAGTGCCACTCTGCAAACTTATTTGCTCTTTTATAAATTACTCTTGCTTTTCCGTGTAATGTATTATAAATTTGTGATATAGTATTGTATATGATCCTATGACCTAGTGGCCGGACCAGTACTATAGGCGTGACTAGCGATTGACTCAACATAGGCGACTGACCTCTGAAATCGTAGAAGCAGTATTGCCTATGATTATTCTTAACGATTGGGAATCAATTCTTTTTTTTTGTAAAACTTTGGACAAAGACTTTTTATGAACAAACAACTTCTTTTTTGTGTTTTGTCTCTTCTCGCCGTTCTCTCTGTCAGTTGTAATAAATCTGATGGAGAATCTACTATCTATGGCAAAAGCTGGGAAGAAAAATGGATTGTTGCATCAAAGACAATCACCGCTACAGGAGCCAATGGGCCTGAGACATGCTATTGGATAAAGGTTGACAACAACCCTGTCTGGCAAATTAGTCATAGCCAGATAGATGGCTTCAACTATGAAAGTGGCTACGAGTACGAACTGCTTGTTGATGCGCAAGAAATACTTGATCCTCCTCAGGATGCGTCTTCCTGTGAATATACGCTTCTCTCTGTTGTGTCAAAAATATTAAAAGACTCTGATGTCCCGCTTTTGACAAATACTCCATTAGAATGTATGTCGAATGCCGAATCTTTTCAAAATGGTTCAAGACATTTTTTCTGATCCTGTTGCCATTATGAAGGAGATATTCTCCTTTCAAAAGAGCAGACTGAAACTATTATGACAAGATCTGGAGCACACCTAAGCGTTATGGACGGTTAACGGCAGCATTAGCAAGAATCTCTTTTAGGAACGGGCCGGTGACGGAGGCTGGGTTCCGGGCGAGGGCTTCGGGGGTGCCTTGGGCGACGATCTGGCCACCGCGACGGCCACCGTCAGGACCGAGGTCGAATAGGTAATCCACGCTCTTGAGGACATCCAGGTTATGCTCGATGATGATCACCGTGTTACCTTGATCGACAAGTTGTTGCAGAACGTTGAGCAATACCTTGATGTCCTCGAAGTGAAGGCCGGTCGTCGGCTCATCGAGGATGTACAACGTGTTGCCGGTCGCCTTTCTGAACAGTTCCGCTGCCAGTTTCATCCTCTGGCTCTCACCTCCGGAAAGCGTCACGGCAGACTGGCCAAGATGCACATAGCCGAGACCAACATCGACCAACGCCTTCAGTTTCTGGGCGATGGCCGGAATCGGCTTGAAGAACTCGTAGGCCTCGCTGATCGGCATCTCAAGCACATCGTTGATGTTTTTACCTTTGTAGTGCACGGCCAACGTGTCCTCCTTGTATCTCTTGCCCCTGCATTCGTCGCAGACCACATTCACGGATGGCAGGAAGTTCATCTCGATAACCTTGATTCCGGCTCCTTTGCAGGCCTCGCAGCGGCCACCGGCAACGTTGAACGAGAACCTGCCGGCCTTGAACCCGCGCACCTTTGCGTCCGGAGTGTCGGCGAACAGGTTGCGGATGTCGTTGAACACACCCGTGAACGTGGCCGGGTTTGATCTCGGCGAACGTCCGATCGGGCTCTGGTCAATCTCTATCAGCTTGTCGATGTTCTCCACACCTTCAATCGAGTCGTAAGCCAAAGGACGCAGCTTAGCCCTGTAGAACTTGTTTTTGAGAATAGGCATCAGGGTCTCGTTGATGAGCGTTGACTTGCCGCTGCCACTGACTCCGCTGATCCCGATGAAGCATCCCAGCGGAAAATCCACGCTGACATTCTTCAGATTGTTGCCTCTTGCGCCCTTGATGCTCAGGTACTTGCCGCTACCAGTGCGGCGCGTGGACGGAATCTCAATCGAATCCTTTCCCTGAAGGTAATCCAGAGTCTTTGACTTTCCGAATATGCAGTGTCCGGCGGTTTCCTTGTCCAGCGAGGCCGGAATCTTTCCCTTGTCCGATGAATATTCCATCAGCGCTTTCAGGGGAGCGTTCAGGCATATTCTTCCGCCTTTGTCGCCGGCGCCAGGGCCGACATCCACCAGCCAGTCGGCGTTCATCATCGTTTCGTAGTCGTGCTCGACCACCATCACGGAGTTGCCCTCGTCCCTGAGTTCCTTCAACGAGTTGATTAACTTTCTGTTGTCTCTCTGATGAAGTCCGATGGACGGCTCATCCAGAATGTAAAGCACGTTGACAAGCTTCGACCCGATCTGGGTGGCGAGTCTGATTCTCTGACCCTCACCACCGGAAAGCGAGGCCGTAGGACGGTCGAGTGACAGGTAGTCAAGACCTACGTCCAGCATGAACTGAACCCTTTCATTGAGTTCCTTGAGGATGTCTCTGGCGATGTTGTTCTCCCTGACATTCAGTTTCTCCGGCAGAGACGCGAACCAAGCTTTGAGCTCGGTCATCTCCATCGCAGCCACCTCGGCGATGGTCTTCCCGTCAATCCTGAAGCACAGGGCATTCTCGTTGAGGCGGGTTCCGTGGCAGACCGGGCAGACGATCTTCTCGTCGATGTCCTCCACGATTCCGTCGAAAGAAACCATCTCTGACAGACTTCCTTCGCCCACGCGGAACAGCTCGTCGCTTCCGAATATGATGTGCGAGATGGCCTCGTCCGGAACCGAGTCGATAGGGTCGTACAGAGAGAAGTTGTATTTCCGTGCGATAGAGCGGATAATGTCATATTTCTTGGTCTCGCGCATCTTTCCCAGCGGAACTATTCCACCGTCCGCTATCGAGACGGACCGGTCGGGAATGATCGTGTCCATATTCACATCCACTATCATCCCAAGTCCTTTGCAGTGAGGACAGTAACCTTCCGGAGAGTTGAACGAGAAAGAGTGTGGCGCGGGCTCCTGCAGGGATATTCCTGAATCAGGATCGACAAGATGTTTGGAGAAATGGCGGAGTCTGTCAGAGCCGAACTCCAGCAGGGCGACCGAGCCTTTGCCAAGATTCAGAGCTGACATAACGGAGTCCCGTACCCGCTTCTCATCGCCCTCAGACGGCTTGAGCTTGTCCACGACCAGTTCTATGAAGTGGCTTTTGTAGCGGTCCAGAGCATCAACCTCGTTCAGCGGGAGTATATTCCCGTCCACCCTGACATCGGTGTAGCCGCGCTTGCGGAGCTGGTCGAACAGTTCGCGGTAATGTCCCTTGCGGCCCACGACCAACGGAGCGAGCAGATAGCACTTCTTCCCCTTATATTCATCCATTATCAGGTCCACGATCTGCGCGTCGGTGTAGCGGACCATCTCCTTCCCCGTGACCGGTGAATATGCCCTCGAGGCCCTCGCGTAGAGAAGTCGGAGGAAATCGAATATCTCGGTGATGGTGCCGACGGTGGAGCGGGGGTTGTTCCCGGTGGTCTTCTGCTCAATCGCGATGATCGGACTCAGCCCCGTGATGCTCTCGACCTCAGGCTTTTCCAGTACACCCATAAAGTGCTTGGCGTAAGGCGAAAGAGTGTCCAGGTACCGTCTCTGCCCTTCTGCGTAGATCGTGTCGAACGCCAGCGAGGACTTTCCGCTTCCGCTAAGCCCCGTCACCACCACAAACTCCCCCCTCGGAATGTCCACATTCACACCCTTAAGGTTATGCGCCTCCGCCCCCCTGATCTCGATATATTCTTTCTTGCTCATCATTTCCTCTTTATTCCGCAAATTTAACGAATATTCAGTAAATTTGTAGTCAAGAGTAAACAAGACATTCAATGAGTCAGGATCATCAACTAAACATCAAGACATTTATATTCAATTCTTTCCGTGAGAATTGCTACTTGCTTTGGGATGCGGTTGGGAATTGTGTGATTGTGGATCCGGGGTGCTACTGGCCGGAGGAGTTCGCCAAGCTTCGGGAATTTATCGCGGCAGAGGGGTTGACTCCTAAGGCGGTGTGGCTGACACACGGGCATTTTGACCATGTTCACGGAGTGCTGAAGGTTGTGGGGGAATATTCAGTGCCGGTTCTGATGTCGCCGGATGACAAGATCGTGCTGGACAACAACCAGGCCGCAGTGAGGGATTTCGGGCTGCTGGCTCCGGACTCATCTCAGATCCAGACAGTTGACATCAGTGGCGGCGAGGTGCTGGACACGCTTCAGGGCGCGCCGTTCAAGGTGATCACCACGCCGGGTCACACGCCGGGCTGCGTCTGCTACTACTGCGAGGCGGACAAGGTTCTGCTCAGCGGTGACACTCTCTTTGCCGGAGCGATAGGCCGTACAGACCATCTTGGAGGGGATTATGACAGGGAGATCATCAGTATTATGGACAAATTGATGGGCTTGCCGGGCGATGTGGATGTGCTTCCGGGACACGGGCATCGCACCACCATCGCCAATGAGAGGACCCAGAATCCGTTTCTCCAGCCGTTCAACGAGCCGGAGGAGGACATTGACTGGGACGGGGACGGTATAGAGATAGACTCCATCGGTCGCTGAGCCTGTCGAAGCGACTGAAAAAACATAAAAGAACATATTACGATGCACATAGGAATAGCAGGCAACATAGGCAGCGGCAAGACCACCTTGACGAGGATGCTCTCCGCCCATTACGGATGGACACCGAAGTACGAGTCGGTGACCTATAACCCTTATCTGGAGGACTACTACAAGGACATCCCCCGCTGGTCGTACAATCTTGAGACTTACTTCCTTGCCCAGAGATTCAAGGACGTGCTGGAGATCGCGCGGAGCCGGGAGGTCATCATCCAGGACAGGACGCTCTTCGAGGGA
>OIBF01000461.1_pt1 | contig 13190 bp, 9 predicted proteins | sample 1580921 | NCBI WGS metagenome assembly OIBF01 (sample SAMEA3882506, study PRJEB24775) | human gut metagenome | biome: human-associated habitat; feature: intestine environment; material: feces | place: Netherlands | collected 2009/2010
ACCGTGTGGAGCTTGACGCCGACGGTATGAACGCATACTGCGGCACGAATATTTTTCCCGAAGTCCCGAGCGACCTCACGGCTTGGCAGGAGCAGGAGAAGCAGTGTATTTACAAGCGTGACGGCGGTGTTGGTGAGGTTTATTACGATACTTTTATATTGAATTATTCCTCCGAGGACGGCAGCCGCACGGTGAATCTCGAATGCAGCAAGGGGAAATATCCGTTTAACTGCGTGGCGATCTGGTCGGATGACGAAAATATCAAGAAATCCGTGATAAACGGCGAAAGCGTGACCTTGATCTATGACGGCGATATGGGGATATATTATTCCGAATTCATGCATAACGGCGTCGGCTTCAGGATCATCGCAGAGAACCTGACGAGCGACGAAGTTGTCAATGTCGTCTCCTCGCTGACAAAGCGATAAATCACCAAAGAGCTTTGCATTTGAAATGCAAGGCTCTTTTTGCTGCTGTAACGGCAAAGTGAATTGGTTTTACCGAAGCATTCTGATTCGTGCTTCATATCATAACGTCCGCTTGTGTTATCTTGACGGATCATGCGATTTCAAAGCGAAAAAATTTCGAACAAAAACGCCGTTTTTGTAACATTGACTGCTGACCGTTATTTACAATAAATAAGTGTTATGATAAAATTATTAACTGTAAGTTAAGCGTTTCGGGCGGGCTTCCGCGCGAGATCCAAAAATTTTAAGGGGTGTCTTTATGAAAAAAGAATACGAGTCATTGTTAACACCGTGGAAGATAGGCAATGTGGAGATCAAAAACCGCATCGTCCTGACCTCCATGGGCGGCACGGATCTTTTCGGATGGATGGAGAAGAACCATTTTGACAAGGACGGCGCACGCTTCATCATGGAGGTCGCAAAGAATAATGTCGGCCTCGTCCTGCCCGGCTGCCAGCCCGTCTACAATCCGATGTTCGGTGCATGGCTCCACAAGAATAAGAAGATGTATGACGACCTTGCCAAGTGGGTGCCCGAGCTTCACAAGACCGGCGCCAAGCTCTTTGTGCAGCTCACCGCAGGCTTCGGCAGGAGCTTCACTGTCTCCGAGATGATGGAGAAGCTCTATAACAACAAGGTGCTCAGAGTCCTCTCAAAGCCCGTTATGGATCTCGATAGGATCACCGCCTCCGCAAGCCCGTCGCCAAACCGCTGGTCAGATAAGCTCCCCTCGAGAGAGATGACCAAGGCTGAGATTCAGGAGATGATCGACGCATTTGCTAAGTCCTCCAAGATGCTCAAGGACGCAGGCGTTGACGGCGTTGAAGTCCACGCTGTCCACGAGGGCTATCTGCTCGACCAGTTCGCCCTTAAATATGTCAATAAGAGGACCGACGAATACGGCGGCTCCCTTGAGAACAGATATCGTTTCGCAGCCGAGATAGTCAAGGCTATCAAGAAGGAATGCGGCAAGGATTTCCCCGTTTCGCTCAGATATTCGATAATCTCCAAGACCAAGGGCTTCCGTCAGGGCGCTCTCCCCGGCGAGGATTACGTCGAGGTCGGCAGAGACATGGAGGAGTCCGAGATAGCGGCTAAGTACCTACAGGATGCGGGCTACGATATGCTCAACTGCGATAACGGCACCTATGACGCATGGTATTGGGCACATCCGCCCATCTATATGCCCGAGAACTGCAACCTTGAGGATGTCGAGCATATCAAGAATTTCGTTGATATTCCCGTCGTGTGCGCCGGCAGGATGACCCTCGACGTGGCAGCCAAGGCCATAGCCGACGGCAAGCTCGACGGCGCAGGCTTTGCCCGTAATTTCCTTGCCGATCCCGAGTGGTTCACCAAGGTTATCGAGGATAGGGAGGAGGATATCCGCCCCTGCATCCTTTGCCACAGCGGCTGCTTCAATATGTGCCACTATAAGGGCGTTCCCAACGATCAGGAGCTCAGTGACTCGCTTCACCTCTCAAGGTGCGCCGTCAATGCTGAGATGATGCAGTGGAATAAGCATTATATCAAAAAGACCTCGTCGCCCAAGACTATACATATCGTCGGAGGCGGCATCGGCGGCATGGAGGTTGCCCGTGTTGCCAAGCTCAGAGACCATACCCCCGTTATATATGAGAAGTCCGGCGTGCTCGGCGGCACCTTTATCCCCGCATCGGCTGAGAGCTACAAGGGCAGGCTGCGCGAGCTGCTGACATGGTATCGCAGAGAGATGGAGAAGCTCGGCATCGAGGTCAAGCTCAACACCGAGGTAAAGGATATATCCAAGTTCGGCAGCGACCCCGTGGTTATCGCAACGGGCGCTACCGCAAGAGTGCTCAAGAATATCCCCGGCCATGAGAAGATGGTCGAGGCGTGCGAATTCCTCAACGGCGCTCCCGTGGGTCAGAAGGTCGCTGTTATCGGCGGCGGTCTTACCGGCAGCGAGATCGCTTATGAGCTTGCTCTTCAGGGCAAGGAGGTAAGCATCGTTGAGATGAAGAACGACCTTGTCGCTCAGACCGGCGTCTGCCTTGCCAACAGCTCATACCTCAGAGAATGGTTCGCATGGAAGAAAGTGCCCGTATATCTTGAGAGCAAGCTCAAATCCGTCGGCGACGGCTTCATCACCTGCACCGATAAGGACGGCAAGGAATTCAAGGTCGAGTGCGACTCAGTCATATCCTCCGCCGGTTATATTCCCGCACCCATCGCTGCCAAGGGCGGCAATGTCCACCTCGTCGGCGATTGCGATACGGTCGGCAACCTCAGGACGGTTATCTGGCAGGCTTACGAGACCGCAATGAAGCTGTAATTATATAAAGTCAGACCGCCGATTGATTGCCAGACGATTTGATCGGCGGTCATTTTGGGAGAGAGAAAGAGAATGAATAAATATCCGTTTACAAAAGACGACCTGCTTGCAGGCGTTGAGAAGATGAATTTATTCGGTACGAGACCTACCGGCTCGCCCGCTCACCGTGAATTCGTCTCATACCTCAAGGATGAGATCCACGCAATGGGCTTTGAGACTGTCAGCAACGAGTATAAATTCGACAGGTGGCAGGCAAAGAGCAGCTCGATAGTCCTGCATAACCCAGACGGCGACAGCGAAGTCCACGTCTCTTCGCCGTTCCCGTATTCGGGCGAGACGGACGAAAACGGCGTCAGCGGCAGACTGATAAGAGTCAGAGGCAAGCATATCAATTTCGCCATTGCCAAGGATAATATCGCCGTTGTCGAGGTCAAGGATTTCATGCACACCTACTCGGGCATAGCCTTTGACCAGAAAAACGCCTTCCCCGCAGGCACCGCCATTCCGAAATATTACAAAGGCCCCGTTGCCTCAGCGTTCGTTAAATTCCCGTTCCTCGCCGTTGCGGCAAAGATGGGAGTCAAAGCGGTCATCTGCGTTTGGGAGCGTATGTCAGACGCAATGGTCGAGGGTCAATATCTCAACTTCATCCTCGGCTATCAAGGCATTCCTGCTGTTTGGGTCAACAGCACCGACGGCGAGAAGATAATCGCCGCTGCCGAAGCCAATCTCTCCGCCACGGTCACTCTGACCGCCGAGCGCGAGAAGGATGCCGAGACCGAGTCGTTCTGCTCGATAATTTACGGTGAGGATACCAACGAGGCAGTCGTCATCAATACGCACACGGACGGCGTCAACTGCGTTGAGGAGAACGGCGCGATCGCAATGCTGGCGATGATGCGTTATTTCAAGGAGCATAAGCCGAAGCGCACGCTGATATTTGTATTCGTCACGGGCCATTTCAGGCTGCCTGTTTTCAAAAGCCCGAACGGCATCTCAGACCAGGCCACCTCGCTGTGGCTGCATGATAATAAGGGCTTGTGGGACGGCAGGGACGGCCACATGAAGGTTGTCGCCGCCATCACTCCCGAGCACATGGGCTGCACGGAGTGGAAGGACGTTGACGGCGTTTATCAAAAGACGAACGATATCGATATCGAGGAGGTCTACACCGGCAACGTGACCATGGAAAAGGTGTATTGGGAATGCGTCAAGGGCAGAGAGCGTCTCAGAACGGTCACGCTAAAGGGTCACAATTTCCTGCATTTCGGCGAGGGTCAGCCTTTCTTTAACGTCGGCATCCCCGAGATATCGCTCGTCACTTCTCCCGATTATCTCTGCGTTGAGAGCGAGAGCCACGAGATGGAGAAATTCGACCCTGAGCTTATGTATGAGCAGACCCTGACCTTCATCCGCATCGCGGAGTATCTCGATGGTCTCACCGCCGAGGAGATAGGCCCGGCGGATAAATACTCCCTCGGCATCGGCAGAATAGGCGACGAAGCCTTTGACCTTAAAGCACTCATCGAAAAGCTGAAATAGAACAAAGAGTGCGATCCAAGGCTCTTTTTAACTACATAAAGATTACAACTTGACAAATTGCCAAATTTAGAATATATAATATACTCTAAACGTCTGTACGGTATCGAAAAATTTGATAATTAGTTAAATGTTAAGGGTATTTGGCATAATGTCATCAAGGAGGATTTTACATGAAAAGAAAGCTTTTTATATCATTTGTCAGCACCTTACTCTGCATTGGGCTTATGTTCAATTTGACGGTTGTCGGCTTCGCCGAAAGTAAAAAGACCGAGTATCCGTTCATTTTTGTTCATGGAATGTGCGGCTGGGGAGAAACATCGCCTCAGGAGAAAACCAGCCCTTATTGGGGAACTCAGCCTGAAAACAATGTGATCACCTACCTTCGTGCACAGGGTTACACGGTATATAATCCACCCGTGGGCGGCTACAGCAGCGCATGGGACAGAGCCTGCGAGCTTTATGCGCAGCTGACGGGTACAGTCGTTGATTACGGCGAGGCGCATTCAAGGGAATGCGGTCATTCGCGTTACGGAAGGGACTATACCGGAAGAGCAACCATGGGTACACCGTGGAATCTCGAAAGCCCGTTGAACTTCGTCGGACATTCCTTTGGCGGTGAGACTATTAGACTTTTGGCGTCCCTTCTTGCCTACGGGAATGAAACAGAAATGAACGCCGATAAGAATAACTGCTCCGAGCTCTTTAAAGGCGGTCACGAAAAGGGAATACATTCGGTTACCACCGCATAACGGTTCAACGGTTTCAAATTATGTGTCCGATGCTGTTGCCCCGGCATTCCTTATGATACAGTTGCTTCACCTCAAATGCGTTACGGGCAAATCTCATAATGACCTGATGCTTGATCAGTGGGGGATAACCAAGGATCCTTTTACGGGCGAAAAGGCGGGATTTAATCCGTTGGCTTGTTTGAAAATGGCGCTGTCAATGGACCACTGCGGCTATGATCTAACGGTTCAGGGCGCAGAAAAACTCAATAAAATGATTAAAACGGTTAAATCCGCATACTATTTTTCGTATTCGGCATGTATCACGAAAGATGGCAGGAATGGCTATACAAAATTGAATGAAGATTACGACGCATTTCTCCCGTTCAAGTTGTCTTCACCGCTTATATCCGCATCGGTAAATATGTTTATCGGAGGAAAGTTTATTGATAAGTCGTGGGGAGCCAACGACGGAATAGTTCCGCTTAAGAGTGCTCTTTATCCGTTTGAGGAGGATCACATCACATATGACGAAGCAAAAGTCATTATTCCCGGAGTATGGTATGTTATGCCCACGATTTATGGCGCAGATCATTATGATTTTTGCAATGCTGCCGATGAAAAGGCATTCGGCTCACGCCAGGGATTTTTCGATTTTTATATGAATCTTTCAAAACTGATTTGCAGTGTTTGATAGAAGCAAAAAGCAATAGCAACAAGCTGTCTTTCGTGACGGAGGATGGATTTTTGACGACCGATGTTATTATTTGTAATCTTATTCAGCCGTATTCATTTGCGGTGTAAGGGAAGAAAATATAGATTATGATGCATTCAAAGTAGCAGTAACCTCGGCACCGCATTTTGCAAGTAAAAACGGCGCTTAGGGGTTTCGGCGTAATTATGCTTGAGTCGCCTTCAAATGAAAAGCTCGGAGCGTGAAAAAGATATCCGAGCGGAGCAAAGAGCACGGCATTTCGAGCAGCGGTCATCGTTTCTCGCGTAATAATTATAATAAAAGGCTTCCTCAAAAATCGAATGAGGAAGCCTTTGGTGTTGTATTAAACTGAAGACAGAGACGAAACGGTGTCTCCGACCGCTTTCAAAAGTGAGTGCGGATTGCTCGACGGAAGATCGCAGCTGTAATGCCAAATCATTACTCCGCCAAAGCCTTTTTCGACTGCAAACCGCGTTTTCTCGGCGATTTCCGACGGGCGGTTGAACCAAAATGCTTTGTCAAGCCCGTTGTCATAACAAAAACCGTTTTCGTTAAGCTTGTCGCAATAGTCGGCGTAGGCGTACCAATAGGCGGTTCTGTCGGACGGCTTCGCGTAAAACGGGAGACCTAGGTCGATCTTTTCGGACGGAATCGAATATCTTCTCAGCTTTTTTGAAAGCTCCATGAAGGTTTCGGGTGTCGAATGTCTTCCTTCGTCGTCATAAATGTCATAAAGCATAATTTCAAAGCGATCGACGGCAGTATATGAACCGGGAGAAAGCTTGATGTCCCACTCGGAAACGGCGAGCCCGAGAATTTTTTTGCCGAGCTTTGCGTCAAGGCGGATAAGAAACCGGTTGAACGGAGTCCAGTTTGTATAATCCATCGGGTATTCATAGTCAAAATACACGCCGTCAAAATCATATTTGTCAACGAGCGCGATTATATTATCCTCAAGTACGCCGCTTTTGAAAGCCTTTGTATGCTGCTCTCCCTGGTCTCTCATAGCCTTGCTGTAATCATCGTGGCTTTCGAGCGGACCGGGGCCGAGAAGATTCACATGGATCGAAACGTCGCGCTCGCCGATCACGGCACGAAGGTTTGAAAGAGCCTTTTCAAGAGCATTTTTTTGGATATTGACTTCTCCTGTTGAATCAAAGCTCGCGCAGCCGAAAAGAATCACATCTGTGATTATGTCAAAGTCTTCGCTGTAAAGGCGGCCGATGTCTTGAACGCTGTTCGCGGTGACATATGAAGTCACGCGAAAACGCTTTTTTTCATCTTCCGTTCCCGGCTTTGAAGATATGGAAAAAACAGGAGTTCCCGCTCGTCGCGTGAAGCTTTTTTGCGTTTTTGTGAGCTATTCTTTCATTTTAACTTTACACTGCCATTCATTTTATCAAATTGATTATATCAAAGAATGAAACTCTTGACAATAATGAAAAAGTCAAACATCTGTGTTCTTATGCGCGGACAAACACATAAAAATCGGGTTCCTTACCGCCATAGATATAGTTTCCCATTTTCCACTCCATAAATAAATACTCTGTACCGTTTATAGCTTTTATTTCATAAGCAGCAACAGTTGTGCGATGTATGTTAATAACGCAGCCTTTTGTCCATTTATCGTGCCACACCTCGTCCATAGTAGTCTGTTCCAATCTGCCGTCAGAGAAGAAGAAGATTTCTTTCAGATAAAGATCGTCGCAAGTATTGTTTGGTGAAAAGCTTTCCATTGTATCAACAAAACCAACAGACTTCCATTTTCCTGTTATACGCTCATCATAAACAAACGGAAGTTCAATGTTATCGTGCCTGCCGAGAGTCGCTTTTGTATAGTGCTTTGAATTGAACTTGACAAAAATCTCGGTTTTGTTTTTTAGTCTGAAAAACAGATATTCCTTGCCGTCAATTACTTGTATATCGTATTTGTATGTAAGAATAGGCTCGTTACCGCCGTAATGAATTAAAAGAACGCCTTTTGTCCAGCCTTCAAATATCCAGTACGGTTCACCGTTCGGCAAAAAGTATATTGTATCATATTCACCGCTTTTTTCATTTAATCCGTCAAGCGAAGTCCAATATGTATTTTCAATCCAACCGATATTATTCCATTTCCCAATGACAGCTTCGTCATTTACAAACTGCATTCCATTCGCTATTTTCATTATATCTCTCCTAAGTTCCGATTTTTCGTTTTATTTCAAAAATATTATACCATATCTTTGCGAATTTTTCTACCGAAAAGCCTTATTTCAAGCGGTTTTCGGGCATAGAAAAAGTCCACCGTAATTCTATCAAAATTACGGTGTACTTATGGCGGAGAGCAAGGGATTCGAACCCTCGAACAGGTGATAGCCCGTTACACGATTTCCAATCGTGCTCCTTCGACCAGCTCGGACAACTCTCCGTATCTGCAATCAAATGCTCAATTATTATATACGAGCCGGAGCAAAAAATCAAGTGTTTTTTCATAAAAATACGGAATAATTTGTTTTTTTACACTCGGTCGGGCTCTTGAATGCCTAAAAGTCGGTCGATTTTACATTGAAACGAAGATTTGCCCCGCCGCTGACAATTACCACTTGCAAACGGGCGATATTTAATGTATTATATAATGTAGTCATTCAAAATCGCTAAAAGGAATGTTTTGATGCAGTATATTATAATGGATCTCGAGTGGAATAATACCTATGCCAAAAAGGCGGACGGCTATATCAACGAGATAATTGAAATAGGGGCGGTGAAGCTCGATGACGAGCTTGAGACGGTGGACACCTTCTCATGTATTATCCGCTCTCAGATAGGCAAGAAGCTCAGGGGCAGCGTCAAGCGCCTGACTCACCTGACAAACGACGATATCAGCACGGGAGTCCCGTTCACCAAGGCGTTCTCCGTCTTTCGCAAATGGGTCGGCACGAGCGAGACGGTGGTGCTCACTTGGGGCGACGGCGACATACGGGTGTTGATAGATAATTACAAGTACCTCAACGGCATCAGGACTATTCCGTTCCTCAGCTATTACTGCGACCTGCAAAAATATTATCAGACCAAGTTCAAATGCGACCGCAGCAAGCAGACGGGTCTTCTCGCCGCGGCGCAGAACCTCGACATTGACCCCGAGGTCTATATTCATCACCGTGCCCTCGGCGACAGTATGCTTACCGCCGATATATTCAAGGCGATGTATGACGAGCCGTTCTTTGCCGCAAACGTCATTGAGTGCAACGACGATTTCTATTCAAAGCTGCTGTATAAGGCAAAGGTTATAAGGAATATTGATAATCCGCTTGTGGATAAAAAACGCATGGAGCATATCTGCGAGACCTGCGGCAGACCCTGTCGCCAGCTCACCGAGTGGAAGTTCCGCGGGCAGTTCTTCAGGGCGAATTTCGTCTGCGAGCAGTGCAGCACCACCTACGCCGTAGGGGTGAGGTTCAGGAAAATGTACGATAAGGTCGAATACCGCAAGACCGTCTCGGTCAAGGAGGCCGAGCCGATCACTGATAATGAAGAAAAGGGTGAATGATTTGAAAATTCTTGTTACGGGCGGCGCCGGTTTCATAGGCTGCAACTTCGTCTATTATATGCTTGATAAGCACCCGGATTATGATATAGTCTGCCTCGACGCCCTCACATATGCGGGCAATCTCAAGAGCCTTAATAAGGCTATGGAGAATCCGAAATTTAAGTTCGTCAAGGGCAATATTGCCGACAGGGAGCTTGTTGACAAGCTCTTTGCCGAGGAGAAATTCGATATCGTGGTCAATTTTGCCGCCGAGAGCCATGTTGACAGGTCGATCGAGAATCCGTTTATATTCCTTGAGACGAACGTCACCGGCACGGCGTGCCTGCTCGACGCGAGCAGACGTCACGGCGTTTCACGCTATCACCAGGTCTCCACCGACGAGGTCTACGGTGATCTGCCGCTTGACAGACCTGACCTCTTCTTCACCGAGACGATGAATCTTGTCACCTCAAGCCCGTATTCGGCTTCAAAGGCGTCCGCCGACCTGCTGACCCTTGCATTCCACAGGACCTACGGCCTGCCCGTGACGATAACCCGCTGCTCAAACAACTACGGCCCCTACCAGTTCCCCGAGAAGCTGATACCGCTCATGATAGTCCGCGCTCAGGCGGATGAGAGCCTGCCCGTCTACGGCGAAGGTCTCAATGTGCGCGACTGGCTTTATGTTGAGGATCATTGCAAGGCGATAGATATGGTCATCCACTCGGGCAGAGTGGGGGAGATATACAATGTCGGCGGCCACAATGAGAAGCGCAATATAGACGTGGTCAAGACAATCCTTGCCGCTCTCTCAAAGCCGGAGTCGCTGATAACCCATGTCAAGGACAGAGCCGGTCACGACCTGCGCTATGCCATTGACCCGACCAAGATATCAACGGAGCTTGGCTGGCAGCCCGAGACCTCGTTCGACGTCGGTATCGCCGAGACTATCAAATGGTATCTCGATAACACCGAATGGATGGATGAGATAAAAAGCGGTGAATACGCCGAATACAGTCGCAGGATATACGGTTAAATCTGTTTTAATAAGTTTATGCCCGTGCATACTTCATGTGTGCGCGGGTGTTTTTGCATCTTTGAAAACTTGTATTGAAATTTATTAACTTTGTGTGAACATTTATATAAATCTCTTGACAAAAGTTTGAGATGGTGGTATGATACAGTCAGAAAAGCAAAAAAAGGAGCTGATACTCTTGAAAAAGACCTTATACAGCCTGATGCTCAGCGACGAGGTCGTGAGAGAGGCGGATCGGCTTGCTCACCAAATGGGCACGAACCGTTCAAATCTGATAAACCAGATCCTCGCTGAGTATCTCGGCATGACTACGCCGCAAAGGCGCATAAATGATGTCTTTCAGGCCATTGTCGAGGCCGTGGCGCCATATGGGCAGCTTGTGCCGTTCTTTGCGCCGAATGACCTCACCATGTCGCTCAAAAGCAGTCTTGAGTATAAATACCGCCCCACCGTCAAATACGAGGTGGAGCTTTATGAGAGCGGGGAGGGCTCGATAGGCGAGCTTTCCGTTATATTCCGCACTCAGAGCGCCGCTCTTATCAGCGATATGACCGATTTCTTCCGCCTTTGGCACAAGACGGAGCAGAAATACCTGCCGCGCAGGGGTGTTGTGAACGTCAATTATGCGCTCTATGATAACAAATTCTGCCGCAGCCTTGCCGTGCCGCACAAGGATTTCACGCCGCAGGAGCTGGCGGGAGCTATCTCCGCCTACATCGAGCTTTTTGATGAACTGATGAAGGGCTACCTCTCCGGCAGATATTCGGCAGCGGATATAGACCGCCGTTACGGCGAGTATGCCGCGCGCCAAAACATTATTATTTAAGCAACCTATACTAAATTAAGCAGGTGATTTAATGAACACTCAGAACTTCACTCAAAAAACCATTGAAGCGATCCAGAACGCTCAGAATATCGCGTCCGAGAACGAGAATCAGGCGCTCATGCCCGAGCACCTGCTCTATTCTCTGCTTGACCAGGACGGCGGCCTTATCCCGTCGCTCTTCGGCAAGATGGGCGTTGACAGCAACGCTGTCCTCGCTGAGCTGGATTCATATATTTCTACTCTTCCCAAGGTTTCGGGCGGCGATATGTATCTCTCCGCCGAGACCGACCGTATAATCCGCGCCGCCGAGAAAGCGGCAAAGAGCATGAAGGATGAATATGTCTCAGTTGAGCATCTGATGCTCGGCATATTCGCCGACATGACCCCGCAGATAAGGAAGATATTCAACGCCCACGGCATCACAAAGAATGCTTTTACCGAGGCTCTCTCCAAGGTCAAGAGCGGCCCCGTAACGAGCGATAACCCCGAGGGCACTTACGATGCCCTCGCAAAATACGGCACCGACCTTGTCAAGCGTGCCCGCGATAACGAGCTCGACCCCGTTATCGGCCGTGACACCGAGATAAGAAACGTCATCCGTATTCTTTCGAGAAAGACTAAGAATAACCCCGTCCTGATAGGCGAGCCCGGCGTAGGTAAAACCGCTATAGCCGAGGGGCTTGCCCAGAGGATAGTCAGGGGAGACGTGCCTGAAGGACTGAAGGATAAGACCGTATTCAGCCTTGATATGGGCGCTCTTATAGCCGGCGCTAAATACAGAGGCGAGTTTGAAGAGAGGCTGAAGGCCGTCCTCGAGGAGATCAAGAAGTCCGAGGGCAAGATCCTGCTCTTCATTGATGAACTTCATACTATAGTCGGCGCGGGTAAAACCGAGGGCAGCATGGACGCAGGCAACCTCCTGAAGCCCATGCTTGCAAGAGGCGAGCTGCACTGCATCGGCGCCACCACCCTTGACGAATACAGGAAGTATATCGAGAAGGACGCCGCTCTTGAACGTCGTTTCCAGCCCGTTATGGTCAATGAGCCTACGGTCGAGGATACCATCTCGATACTGAGAGGTCTTAAGGAGCGCTACGAAGTCTATCACGGCGTGCGTATCCACGACAGCGCGCTTGTCGCCGCCGCTACGCTCTCCGACAGATACATTACCGACCGTTTCCTGCCCGATAAGGCTATCGACCTTGTGGATGAGGCCTGCGCCTCCATCCGTACCGAGATCGATTCTATGCCCTCCGAGCTTGACGATGTCCGCAGGAGGATAATGCAGCTCGAGATCGAGGAAATGGCTCTTAAAAAGGAGACCGACAAGCTCTCCAAGGAGCGCCTTGAGAAGCTGGGCGCCGAGCTTGCGGAGAATAAGGATAAATACAACGAGATGAAATCCCGCTGGGATGCCGAGAAGCAGAGCGTTGACGAGGTCAAGCGCATCAAGTCGGAGATCGAGCAGATGCACGCCGACATCGAGCAGGCTCAGCTTCATTATGAATACGAAAAGGCCGCAAAGCTCAAGTATTACGATCTCCCCGCCCTCGAGAAGAAGCTCTCGGAGGCTGAGGAGCGCAGCGAGCAGCGCAAGGAAAACACCCTTGTCCATGACACCGTGGATGAGGAGGAGATAGCCGCCATCCCCGGCGTGCCCGCCGAGGTGGCCCACTCCGTCTGGCAGACCCTGCGTGCCTGGGACGCCGAGGCCGCAGGCGTCGCCGAGAAGGCCGCCAAGCCCGAGTAGCCATTCGCTCCCCGTCCCCAATGACACGCGATTCCCCCTTGCCTTGCAACTGGTATCAGACCGTGGCACAAACGGCGAGCGGCGCGGCTCAAAACGGTTTCAGACGTGTTTCTCGCCTGGCGCGCGCCTTGAGCACGCAAGGTACTCCATGAGTAATACCAGTTCAAATGAGCCGAACGTAGAACGTAATGCCACTGGAACAAAACTCAATACTCCAGAAAAGCCCGGGAAACCTCTTCCGACTGGTTCCTAAGTAAGGTAACAACCAGAGCCATTCGCGCTCGCAAATCTACCGTTGGGGGCAACC
>OIBF01000474.1_pt1 | contig 12966 bp, 8 predicted proteins | sample 1580921 | NCBI WGS metagenome assembly OIBF01 (sample SAMEA3882506, study PRJEB24775) | human gut metagenome | biome: human-associated habitat; feature: intestine environment; material: feces | place: Netherlands | collected 2009/2010
ATCTGGCTCACCACATCCTCCGTCATCAGCGCATCGCCCTGGCTCGACCAGATGGCAGGGGCATAGATGATATGGGCAGGACGGTACTTGGTCAGGGCATCGATGACCACATTCAGCGTCTCCACCCTGCGTATCATACCAATCTTCACTATATCAGGCTGCATATCGTTCATGATAGCCTCAATCTGCCCCGAAACAATCTCGGCAGGAATATCGAAGAACTCCTGAATACCGAGCGTATTCTGCACAGTGATGCTGGTTATCGCCGAAACAGCATAACCGCCCAACTCTGAAATCGTCCTGATGTCCGCCTGTACACCAGAGCCTCCGGTGCTGTCTGAACCTGTAATCGTTAATATCATATCCTTAAACTTTGAACCCGATGATAAGTTTGAGGGCAAAGATACAAAAAAAGAGCGAATAATCCGCAGAATTTGCAGATAATTCGCTCTTTTTTTTATTCTTCAGTGAGATCTTTACATTCCTTGAGTATCTCGGCAGGTACCTTATCACAACGCTTGTAGCGGCTGATGTCGGTAACATCATCCTTGGCGGTCCATATCATGGAACAGGAAGCCAGGAGGCGGGTTACGAGATAACTCTGGTACCAGTCGCCCTTACCGTTATCATAGCTTCCGCTGATGATGTAGCCCTGGTATGGATCGTTCTTGATAGCGAACGAACCGGTGATATGGCGACCATACATACTGTCAAACTTCTGATACATCTCGAAAGTCAGGTCCTTGCGGTTGAAAACGATGTAGCAGTATGTGCCCTCAGCAAGAGGTTCACCGTTCCACTCAGCCAACTCCCATGTGCCATGAAGATTGGCAGGTGTAACTTCCAGAGAAGGCTCCTCCGGTTCTTCATCATCGCTGCTGCAGGCTGCAAAGCCGCAGGCAAACAAAGCAATCACCAGGAGGGTGAAGAGTTTTTTCAAATATTTCATTGTCTTGGTATTTTTTTCTTTTTTACTTTTTTACCCTTTTACCTTTTTAACTTTACAACGACCTGTATCGTTCTGTCAGACGGGCGGGCGTCCAAGCCCTCCAGAATAACAGGGAAGGTGAAGGATTCGGGCATCGTAGCCGGAATCTTATCGGCTATGATGGTGATGACGAGGTCAGCCTCATCACCCGGTTCTATCACCTCAGGCTCTGTCGTAAGACGGGCATAAGGAGGAAGAAGGAGGCTGGATATACGGAGCGGCTTGTCGCCGCTGTTTCCGCAGAGGATGCGTGCCTCAGGCTCTGTGCCCGGCTTTACCTCTGTGATACTTGCCTTCGCCTGTTTCAGTCTGAGTGCGCCCATCTTGTGCGGATAGCGTGCCCACTGGTCAGCACCCGGCAGCACCTTTCCCGTTAAGGCAAGCTTAACGGCAGGCTGTCCCTCTACCTCTTTCAGATAGAGATAAGCACCCGTATTGATGGTGCCCGGATAGCGGTTAGGCGTGAAGGTGAGCTGCACCTGACAGGTATCGCCAGGCTTCATCACATCGCCCCTGACATAAGAACTGGTACATCCACAGGTGGTTCTCACCTGTGTGATGTGCAGTATCTTCTTGCTCACATTCTTACCCACGAAGGTGAAGGTGCGAGGCGCATCGTCCTCGGTCATCGTACCTGCATCGATAAGCGGATGCTCAAACTTCAGCAGTTCCTCCTGCGCATTCACCGTAACAGGCAAAGCCAGGAAGAAAAGCGATAGAAAAGCAAATATCTTCATATTACATCCAATTACATCCAACCATTATTACCGGCACTCTTTCTAACGGTCACAACTACGGTCTGGCTGGTACCATCGGCAGCTGTTACGGTGAGCGATGTACTTCCGGCAGCGAGTCCCTTCACGATGAGCGTCTTGCCATCTACTGAAGCAGAAGCTACGCTACCATTCGCTACAGAGCAAGAGAATCCCTCTGTCCGACCTGCGAAATATGCAGAGAGGTTGAGAGAAACAGTCTTCTCGATGCCCACATACACGTTAGGCAACTTCATATCAGAACTGAATTCCTTGTTCGTGATGTTATTCAAGAGCTGAGCTGCATCAATCAGACCAGCACCCATCTTGCCGATGTACTTAGAGAGCTGTACAATCTCTGGCGAAGCACCTACGGTAGTATGGTTCATATAGTAGGTCTTAGTTGCACCATTCTGATAATGACTATCCAAATCCTTCACAGATTTCTTCATCAGGGCTACGAAGTCGGCAGCACGATAATGACGGTTCGTCTTGGCAGCATAAGCGAGACCCAAGGCAGCCACACCCGAAACGTGAGGACAAGCCATAGAGGTTCCCTCCATGTAGCCGTAAGCAGGCTTGCCGTTCTGAATCAAGGTAGAGAGCACAGCACCTTTCTGCTCGGTTGTCGTCTCTGCCCAGTATTCATCTTCCTGCTCGCCAATCTTGCTGTAATATTCCAAGTCGCCACCAGGAGCACTCAGGGTTACGAGCGAACCGTAATCAGTGTAGCAGGCTGGAGTATAGTCGGCAGCTAATGAAGATACGCTGACGCACTTAGAGTAAGCACCTGGGAAAGCAGGATTGCCAGCATACTCGTTACCGGCTGCGAAGACTGGAATACCACCGTCGATGACACCATTAGGCGAACCGGCATTGTTGATGAAGTAATCCAGAGCTTCCTTCTCCAGCGGATAGGTCTCAGCCCATTCCTTCTCGGTAGCAGGGCCCGGAGTATAACCGTTGATGATGCTAGACTCTGAAGAGTTGTAACCCCAACTGCACTGCAGGATGACAGCACCATTATCGGCAGCATACTTGATGGCTCTCGCCTCGCCTGCCAAGGTTACACTGTTCTGACCAGAGAACACCTGGCATGACATGAACTTGACACCAGAGTTAGGAGTACCGTCACCACCAGCTACACCACAAACACCTCTACCATTATTATTTACGGCTGCAATGGTACCAGCTACGTGAGTACCATGACCGGTGTCATTGGCATCAGTCCAGGTAATATCGCCGCTCTCAGTAACGAAGTTGTAGCCATGAAGGTCGCCCTCATAACCGTTTCCGTCGCCGTCAGTCTGGGCACCCTGAACACTTTCGCCCGGGTTGCACCACATGTTGGCTGCCAGATCAGGGTGCTTATACATCACGCCCTCATCAAGAATAGCCACGATGATAGAAGGATCACCTTTACAGGTCTTCCATGCCTCAAGTGCATTCACATCACATCCTGCCTTAGCACCTACGTGATTATTGTTGAGGTTCTCAAAGCCATAGTGGCCCTCGCCCAGGTTACGATAGTGCCACTGGCTGGCAAAGCCCGGGTCGTTTGGGTAGTTTGGCTCGTCCTCGGCTGCTGCGCGGGTAGACTTCTGCTGAAGTGCCTTATCGCTGAGATAGATGCGCTTGCTGTCGGTATTGTAAGCACGCTTGATGCGGCCGTTGGTCTGAACCTTTGAGATTTCGCCCAACTGCTTCAGGCGCTCGGCAGCCGCCTTCAGGTCGGTTCCCTTATTAAACTTCACCGTATACCAGAGGTGGAGTCCCGCCTCGCGGGTTCTTGCCTCAGTATTTGCATCTACCGGGAAGACACGCTCGAAGCTGTAGCTTCCCAGGATGTCGAGCACCTCGTCGGTAGAAGGAATACCCGAACGGGTAGCCTTTCCGGCGCGAGTCTTGCCCAGTTGTGCCTGGTCGAGGATATCGCTCATCTCCGGACTGAACTTAATCAGCAGTTCACCCGCCTCAGCATCTGCAGGAATGGTGATTTCTGAATTGCCGTCAGAAGAGCCGATGGTTGACAGGCTGTCAGAACAGCCCGTCAATGCCAATGCGACCATTGCTATATAGAAAAACTTTTTCTTCATTGTTTGCTTCTATATTGTTTTTATGTTTATCTTACTTTTTCTTAGTTCTCCTGTACTTAGCCATCAGCGCAGCTTCATCAATATCGCCTGCTGCCACGTATGTGCGGTAGTAGAGCGGATAAGCTACACCCGAAACCTTCCAGTTGCTACCTGGGTCGCTGGTTCCGTAATAGTAGTCGTAGCTGTAGCTGTCTTCTGTCATATTAGAGAAACCAACGGCAGCGCCATCGCTGTTCTTACCCTTAGGCTGCTGGTTGAACACCATCGTAGGTGCATTCCATTCTACCAGGTGTGGATGGAAGAGAATCCAGTTTGGCACCTTTCCTGTAAAGAAATTCAGGTTGAGTGACAACTGACGGCAGTTTGGCAATACACGTGGCACCTGATTAGGACAAACCTCCTCACTAACTACAGAACCATCCTTGTGTTTGCAGGTTACAGGATTGCCTGAGAGCAACCACTTGCAGGTATCGCCTACCAGCTTGTCGAGATAATCTTCCTTGTTGGTAGAGAAGTCAGACTTGGTGTATCGGGTAGCCTTGCCGGCAGCCTCCAGTGCCTCAGTCATCTCTTCATCGGTAGGAAGTTCACCCTCCAGGAAGCAGTAAGACAACTCCAGTGTATTCAACTTATCCCATGTCAGGAGCTTGAGAAGCGCCTGGCGGTCTGCGGTTCCGGCATTTACCTTACCATACAGTCCGATAGGATAGTTATTATAAACATAGACGCCTGATGCATTCATTTCGCCCAGCGAAGCGATGTTGGTGACAACATCCGTACGGCGCTGTGCATAGAGAATGAGGTTACGCAACTTAGGGAAGTTCTTCTCGTTGACGATATCGGTGATATCTGACAACTTGTTGAAGTTGTTACTTACCAGGTTGAGCGATTCAAGACTCTTGCCCAGATTAATAAAGCTATCAGGCAACTGAGTCAGACCGTAAGCCTGAACGGTAAGATTCTTCAGATACTTCAGCGAGCAGATTTCTTCACCGAGCTTCACCTCACGAATCTGGTTGTTCTCGTTAGCTGCAACAGAGAATGACTCCAGGAACTTGAGGTTGCCCACTTCCTTAGGAAGAGTTTCGCCACTCTTGAGGTTGAACATGCTGAACTTGACAGAACGTACACGTCCTAAAGCCTCTGGATGATCCTTCACAAAAGCATCAGTAGCTTCCCAGAGCGTTACGCCGCTCCAGTTGCGCATGTTATCGCTGGAATCGAAGGTAGCAATGCTACCCAGTTTCTGGTTGATCATGATGACAGAGAGAGAGTCACCGGCACGGTTGTCCTCAATCTTTGGTGCTGCCTTCTGACGAACGGTCAGGATGACATCATCTGTAGGTTTGCCATCTGCATCTACCAGCTGGTCTTCAGCCTTGACTGGCACGAGATGAACCTTAGCCACACGAACGGCAGGAACCACGTTCATCGCCCAGCGGAACTTGAAGTTCACAGTGCGAGGACGATACTTTCTGTCCAGCACGATACCCAGGTTAGTACCTGTCAGCTTATCTTCATCTTTGCTGTTCAGGAGCCAGCCCTTACGCTCGCTCTCGTTCTCTGCCTTCTCGGCATCGGTCAGATCACCCTCGAAAGAATACTCAATCTTACCAATCTTGCATTCTACGTTGGCAGAAATCAGACTCTCGAAAGCACGTTTATCGTAAGAATCGGAGTTTTCGATTTCTACAACAGGATCCTTCAGGAAGATCTGCTTGCCATAACCGAACTGGGTGATGGTAAGCTTGCGACTCTGTCCGTTTGCACCCTGGAAACTGAGTTCTGTGCTGCGAAGCGTGTTGGAAAGAGTAGAATCCACCTTGATGGTACCCTCAACAGAACCCACGCCGTTGGCAGGCGAAAGCATCAGCCAAGGCTCAGAGGTATTTGCCACCCAGTCCTGTGAGGCAGCGATGGCAATCTGCTCTGTTCCACCCTGAGGGCCTATGGCTATCTCCTCTTTATCGAGCGCCAGTCCTCCTGGGATATCGACATCATCCTTATCGCTGCAGGCTGTGAAAAGCCCGGCAGCGAGAACGATACCTAATGTCAGTTTATTCATATATTTCATATTACTACTTTCTTATAGGGTTTAATTTTCGAGATCCAAAGCATCGCAACCGCGGATGTCCTGATTCTTGTCGTAGAACAGCTTATACATACCTGCCTTGATGTATGGGCAGACGCTGGTTACATCGATAGAGATGTTAGGGTTGTCTGCGATATTCAGGATATAAAGGTGAGAGGTCAGTGTCTCTTCTACCTTACGGATATCGTTGGAACCAATCTGGAACTGAATCAGGCTCGGACAGGTTGTGATTCCTGTAGGCCATGTACGCAGGCAACGCTGGTCGTTATTCTCATCACGCTGGTGGTTGATGGCAAAGGCACGGAGCACGGCACTGTTTAACGGCTGGGTTGGCACCTCGGTGAAGCAGTTGTAGCTCAAGTCCATATTGGTAATGTATGGCAATGTGGTTGAGCGGAAGTCATCAGAGAGGGATGTCAACTTGTTGAATCGGAGGTCGATAACCTGCAGCAGATAAGCCTTCTTGCCCTTGATGGAACCCTTAGGGATGGTGCGCATCTGGTTGCCGCTCAAATCGATGGTTGTGATTGGCGAACCGGCTGTGAACAGCTCTGAAGGGAACTTCTCTATCTTGTTGTTAGACAGAGTAACGGTTGCTGCATTGATACCCTTGTAAGTACCATGATTATTATCTACACCTGTAATCTCGTTGTAAGAGAAGTCTACAGAACCCATCTCGCGAACCGAACTTGCATCGAAGATATTAGGAATCTTCTTCAACTTGTTATGAGCGAAAGTCAGGCTTTCCACATCATCTGTAAAGGCACAGAGATTAGCAGGAATCTCTTCAATCTGGTTGTTGTTCAGATAGAGTGAAGAAAGTGCTACCTCAGAACCGAACGGATGTACCTTCTTGATGTTGTTGTAAGCCAGGTCGAGCAGACCGAGATTTACCATCTTTTTCAATGCAGAATACTCAGGGAACTCCTCCAGGTTATTGTAGCTCATATAGAGAATCTGGAGTGTCTTACCGGTCTTCTCCTCAGCTAAGCGAGTCCAATCATTTCTCAACTGATTAGCAGAGATGCCCTTGCATCGTGCCAGGTTCATCGCCTGCAATTTAGGGAGATTATAGTAGAAGTCTGGAATGCGACTGATCTTCGGACAGTTGTAAAGTTCGATATCGGTCAGGTTTTCCATCTTGTCCCAATCCTCATCCTTAAACTCCTGTGCAAACTTACCGTAAACAGGATCATCAGCATTGTAGAACTTCGCACAAACCTCATCGGATGTGATAGAAGAGTTACCGATATAGAACTGCTGCAATTTGGTCAGACGGTAGATGGCCTTAGATACACCTGTAATCTTGTTGGTCAATGTACCGATCTGTGCATCCTTCAGGTTGATGCGGCTGTCCTTCTTGATTCTGTTCTTCGGTGCCACCTTAGGATCAGAGTTGTAGCTTTTTACAATCATCTCCGACATGTTGGCACGTGGGTCATACTTCAGGAACTTGTTCTCATAGTCGTGACGCATGCTGTTCTTCTTTGCTGCAGTCAGACTGTTTGCATCATAATCATTGAAGATGTTGGCACCAATCTTCTCATCGTGAGAACCGAGGTTGAGCACCTGGAGTTCTGTCAGCTGTCCGATGGCATCAGGTACGCTTCCCTTTGCACCGAAACCGGCGATGATAAGACCGATGACACGGCCGTTGCTGTTGAGCGTTACGCCCGGCTGTTCGCCCCACATATCGAGTTCCTTGTTGAAGTTCCAGTTAGCTCCCTTGAAGGTAGCATCGCCATAGAAGCTCCACTCCTTACCATGGAGAGATTCCCAGATAGCCTTCAATGCCTCATAGTCCTTGATATACTCCTTTGTCTTGGAAAGGAGGATAGGCACCTGAGCTTTATCATTGAGTTGATTGTCCTCTATAATGAAAGCCTCACCCTTTACAGGCTGGGTTTCGTACTTGGTCTTCACCGCACCAGTCTTGCCGTAGGTGGTATATGAGGTAACCTGATAAGTACCGGCAGGCAACCATACGGTAGAATCGCAGTAAGCTGTACCTGTGTCCATATACTTATCGTTCTCATTGTCAGGATTCTGATTCTCCTTGCTTCCCTCCTTGTATTTCACCTTCAGTTCAGGGAAGGTATAGGTTTCACGGGTAAAGAGGTTGGTTACGCTGACATCAACGAGACGGATGTTACAGAAGAGATACTCAGTACCACCGGCACGGGTCTTCTCCCACTCCTTCACGAGATTAAACTTCACCTTACCGCGCTCCACAGTCTCCACCATGAGGTTCTGTACTTCCAGACCGCCACCTACTACAGTGAATGTTTCGCCGGCAGAAGAAGCCAGCAACTCCTCGTCTACCGCATCATAGAGATAGAAACCGATGACGGTGTAAGTACCCGAAGCGAGTTGCAGTTTTTCACTTCTCAGACCGTACTCAGCATTCTCTGAATTATAAGAATTGAGCACCAGTGTCTGAGACACAGTTGTACCGTTGTGCTCCATGACCACCTTGATTTTCTTGGCATCATCCAGTTTCTCAAGTTTGTCAAGGGCAGTAGCACGGGTAGCTCTAGAAGAAACCTTCTTGCTGAGCTTGAACTGCACATATCCGTATGTGCCGTCCCAGCCTCCGGTTTCATCATCCGAGCAACTTGTTGCTGCAAAGGTCAGGAGAGAGACCAAGAGCAACAAGAGTGCCTTTGAAAATATTTTCATTCTGTTCATTACTTTCTAATTTTTCTGATAGAAGTATGTTTCTTACTCATTCCCTCACCAGGAGATTCAACAACAAGAACCTTTACAGGAGTTCCATTGTCCTTGAATACCATAAACATCGGAGCTGAGGCAGGAACATTTACGAAGAATACCCAATTATTATTCTCATCCATACTAGGCTCTGCGTAAACTTCTTTGCCGTTGCTATCCATAACAGTAAGATAGCCTGTCTCCAGCATCGTGGTAGGATCCCAATCCTTGATATTAGGATTAACTGTAAGAGAGCTTCCTACTTCTGACTGAGCGACATATATTTCGTCACCATTGTAACCAAATGTTCCTGATATGATAGAACCATACTTTGATTTATCCTTCTTGCACTCTACTGGCAAGTAGTTCATCTTCAATATTGCAGGTGCTGCAGACTGATCAGCAGCAGAACTGGTCTCCTTCTGTACAACATCCATCAGGAAGTAACGGTCATAATCACTCTTCACAGTAGTGAAGTCGTTCTCAAGCATTTCATCGAGACCGTTCTCAAAAGTTGCGTAAACGCTCTGTGGCAATGCATAAACCAGGAACTCACGGCTTCCGCTGCTCAAGGCATCAATAGTGAGCTTAACGTCACCCTTTTCACCCTGCAGCTTCACAGCACCAGATGTATCCTCGAACAGACCATTCTCTTTACTTTCGAAGACTACCAGCTGATAATCATCATCCAAGGTCTTGAGGGTGAAAGGAACGAAGTTGTAGAAGGTGAAATCGTTGGTATCACCGCCATTCAGACTAGAACCATTCTGAGTGAACACCTTACCATCGAGAGATACATTCCATACAGCCCACTGTGAAGAGGTTGGATAAGTAACATCCATGGTGCTGGTGGTCATACCATTATAGATAACAGGTATGGTTACAGCAGCCTTGCCATCCTCAGAAGTGAAGGTGATGGTGTAGTTGCCGTCCTTAGCGATGGCATACTTTGCACTTACACCCTGATTCTCCTTGAAGGAAACACCGCCTTCAACTTCCTTGTTAGGTGTACCTACCATAAAGCCACCTTCCAAGTCAACCCAAGCAGGAGTGTTGGTAACTGCAAAACGGAAGTTTGACTTTACCTTAAACTTGGTGTAAGTATTGTAACCTACGGTGATACCTGTCTCGGTGATATCATTGCCAGCCGCATCGTAAACCGTCAGTATATGGTCGGCAGCCGAACGCTTAACCTCAGCGATGGCAACCTTCTGTCCACCCATATTCAGGAAGAGCTGAGCCACGCTCATATCATCGCTGGCATCATCATCAGTAATCTTAACCTTGATGGTCTGCTTGCCTGCAGTACCATTGAGTACGAAGGCGTCTGCTTTCTCGCCCTGCACCAGTTTACACCAGATTTTGTCTGAAGAAAGGCTCCAGCTCTCGTTGACATCGAAGGTGAAGTCCAACTCAGCGCCGGCAGCACCGGCGATAGTCTGTACCTGTGGGAACACAGGAGTTACGGCATCGTCGTCATCGCTGGAACAAGCGGTGAACAGAGTCACTGATACCAGTGCCATCAATACGAGCCAATATTTTGAAATCAATGTTTTCATTTTCTTTTTATTCTACGATTAATATCCTTGTTCTTTCAATTTCTCTGCCTCTGCATCGTCGATCCATTTAAATACGGTGATGAAGGTACCTACATTACCGAATAATGAACCATCTTTGTTGTTTACACTCATAACAACATACTGCAATACAAAGTCCTCATTGGTACTATAATAAGAGGTATAGAGAGAAGGCTGGCTGATGCGCAGCTTGCCGTCTCCATAGATGGTACCGAACGCCTCACCGGTTTCACCAGCTATCTGGTCATCCATCTCTACCTTTGGCTCAAGAATGTTCTTGGTATTGAACTTCAACTTCAGGTTGTAACCCTTATAGTAAACATCCTTCAGCAGAACGGTATTCTCCTCGCCTTCCACTACCTCTGTCTTGATCAGACGGTCAGTTACGTTGTTCAGATACTGGCTGTAGAAGGTAGATGTTACCTTACACCAGCCTGAGAAGTTGTGGATATCGAAAGGACAATACTTCTGCATTACCACGTGGGCATAGTCCTTATAGAGTTCCGTCCAGTTATACTTCTCCGGAATCACCAGTTTCAGGGTGAAGCCGAGCGAATCGGTCTTGCCGATGTTATCATAGATACCCTGAACCTTCACATTTCCTACCATCTCGCCCGCCTTGATTGTAACGGTGTTGTTGAGGATGCGGTAATGCTTACCCTCGATGGCATTGCTCTGCTTGTCTACTACCTCCACGCCGAAGGTGCGGTCGTAGTCAGCTTTTTCGGTTGCAGATACAGGCACATTGAAAACCTCATTGCTTTCCTGTACAGCATACTGATAGAGCGTATCAGAGAACATGATATGACTTGGACCAGCATAAGTGGTATAATCCTGTGAACAACTCACAAGAGCGATGAGTGCAGCTACGGCTGCCAAACATCCCATCATTATTTTCTTCATGATCGTCTCCTTATTTTATTTGTTACTTTCATTAGGCTGAATCTCAGAACCTGGTGCCTCAAGCTCATGCTGAGGAATTGGCCAGACAAAGAGAGGGTCATCCTTTTCAACCTTCAGACTGCTCTGCACGAAGTTGGCAGCAGGCTGGTCGGCAGCCTTACGCTCAAATCCCTTGTGCCAGCGCTTGAGGTCGTTCAGACGGAAGCCTTCCATATAGAGTTCCTTCACGCGCTCTGCCTCGATTATCTTCATGGCGTTGCTCTCGCTCATCGAGGTGTTTCCACCATAAGATGAGTAGCGGGCTGTACGCAAGGTAGAGATATCCTTACCTGCCTTACCATAGTCCTTCTTCATGGCGTAAGCCTCAGCACGTATCAGATACTGCTCTGACAGACGGAATACCATTGGCTGGTGAACATGCAGGATATTGTTGTTCAGGAATTCTGCATCGCCGAAATACTTGCTCAGCAAAGGCCACTGCAAACCGTGCTCATAACCTGTTACACGGGTTGTGAAGATGGCTGCAGCACGGAGGTCATTGCTGTCGAATGAGTTGATGACCCATGTCTCAGGCACATAGTCAGGGCGATAAGTTACGAAGTTGTAGTTATCGAAGATGGTACCCAGTGCACCGCCATAGCTGTTCACGGTGAAGCCTACCTTCCAGATAGCCTCACGCGAATCACCATAGGTCCAGATATACTTATAATCGTTCACCTGGTTTGAATAGGTGTTGGAAGAAGCCTTCTCCAATGTATAATACTTACTGCCGATTACCTTAGATGCATACTTGATGGCATCATCGTACTTATGCATATATAAGGATACGCGCGCACGCAAGGCATGACAGGTATACTCGTTGAAGTAAATCTCGTTGTAGAGACTTCCTGTGAAGTCTTCGTCTACCTTCAGATACTCAGCAGCCTTGTCAAGGTCTCTCAATACGAATTCGTATGATTCCTTCAGACTGGCTCTCTTCTGTGGCTCATTGCCGTAATAGTGCTCTGTGAGTACAACGCCGAGTTCCTTCGCAGCCTGCTCATCGCTGTCATAAGCCTTGCAGAAACACTTGATCAGTTCTGAGTAAGCCAGGGCACGGGCAAAATAAGCCTCGCCCTCACACTGCTCCAGCTTGTCGAGCTCCTTATCACTGTTGGTGTTTGCCTTTACCTTATCTACGTTGTCGAGCAGGAAGTTGGCATTGTTGATAACACCATAAAGGTCGGCATATACCGCCTCGATGTCGGTGTTGGTAGCCTTGATATCTTTCCAACGGTAGATATCGCCATAGGCATTAGAGTAGCCCTTCACGCAGTACACGAAGTCTGCCTGCAGATCTGGCAGGATTGTCAGATTGCCCGAATAGAGGGCGCTGCTCTTGAAACTGTCGTAGATACCGTACACCAGCTTGTCTATGTCGCCCACCGTGTTGATAGCCTGGTCCATGCGGATAGAATCCTCAGGATACTTATCAAGACAGGAAGACATCGAGAGGGCTAGGATTCCCGACAGGATGTATGTCTTTATATTTTTGATATTCATTTTTTTCTCCTTTCTTGGTTAGAATTGCAATTCAACACCCAGAGTAAACTGGCGTGATGCCGGATACTGTGCCTGGTAAATATTGGATGAAACCTCAGGATCCAGACCGTTGAAACCGGTTACGGTGAAGAGGTTCTGTGCCTGACCGTAGATTCTGACCATAGAGAAGAAGTTGGTCTTGCGCAACAGACTCTGTGGCAATGAATAGGACAGACTGAGATTCTTCAGACGGAGGAACGATGCATTCTCCAAGAAGCGGTCGTCGAGCTGGGTTACCTCGCCCCAACGTGGGATGTCGGTAATATCG
>OIBF01000475.1_pt1 | contig 12962 bp, 11 predicted proteins | sample 1580921 | NCBI WGS metagenome assembly OIBF01 (sample SAMEA3882506, study PRJEB24775) | human gut metagenome | biome: human-associated habitat; feature: intestine environment; material: feces | place: Netherlands | collected 2009/2010
AATCAAAGGGCTGACCTTCGCGGCCGGGGACAACACGTCGGCTACGGTCCATCTGGGCGATACCTTGAAAATCGCCGGTGCTACCGATACGGATGGTGCTCAGAATATCCATACTACGATTAAGGATGATGGGACTCTGACTCTCCAGCTGGACCGGAAGGTACAGGTAGATGAGCTCCATGTGGGCCAGAAGAACAGCGATGTCGCTTCTCTGACGGCTGTACCGCTGGATGGCAATGCCGGTTCCATTGGTCAGCTGTATTTGAAAGGAATCAATGGTGCACAGGCCGCTGTCTTTACGACTATGGGCTCGCCTTCCCTCAGCAGTACGAATCAGAATACTACCACCCGATTGGTCTATAGTAACGGCATGGCAGGGAATATTCAGCATGAAATTGCCACCTTGGAAGACGGCCTGAAGTTCACAGGTGACAACTATACGGCTGCCAGCGGAGACAAGGCTGAACAGAACGTAGTGAAAACACAGCTGGACCAGACCCTTCCTATTACCGGTGGCCAGAACGATATTCAGCAGCTCACCGACCTGACAGATAAGAACATCGGCGTAGTGGCTGAAAACGGCGGCCTCAGCGTCCGCCTGTCCAAAGTCCTGGATGGGATGACGGACATCTATATGGGGGACAGCCGGGAAAATGCGTCCCATTTGACCAAGACCGGCCTCTATCTGAGCCCTAAGAGCAGCACGGAATACCTGGCCAAATTTACTGCCGATGACGGTATCTCCGCCGGCAGTCAGCTCATCAGCAACGTAGCAGATGGGGTAAACGACAGTGATGCAGCCACTTACGGCCAGCTGAAGGCTGTAGAAGCTAAGGCCAACAAAGCTACCAAATTGACGGTCAACCACAATCAGGCGGATGGCAATTTGACCCTGACAGATACGCCGGATGCATACGGCATCCACGACACCTATGATATTGCCCTCAGCGACAAGGTGACACTGGGCAGCGGAGATGTTGCCATTACTCTGGACGGCAATGCCAATACCATCAACGGCGGTAGTTATGTACAGTTTGGAGGACAGACTTCGGATACGGGCGATGTCATCGCCAATCCGCTGTCTATTGGCTGGCAGTCGGTAGGTTTGCAGGATGTACTTACGGACCAAGATAAAGGTTCTCAGACAGGAAACTACCTGACAGGCCTGAGCAATACCCGCTGGGATCCCATGAATGTGGGCTATAGTCCCAGCCGGGCCGCTACAGAAGGTCAACTGAAGGATTTGGAAAGCCGGATTTCGAATAATATGGAAGTCAAACAGGTGACCGTCAGCGGCGTCAATGACAACATCACAGTGACACCAGCAGCTGACAATCCCAACCACTATCAGGTCAAGCTCAGCGATACCCTGAAGCTGGGCCAGGGTGCTAAAGTGACTATCGATGGCAACAACGGTACCCTCACTGGCCTCACTAACAAGACTATCGATGTTCCGGGCTTTGCTACCCAGGGCCGGGCTGCTACGGAAGAACAGCTGAAGCAGGTAGCTGATTCTGTCGGCAATCTGGATAAGGCGGCCTCCAAGACCGATTTCCAGCTGGTAGGAGAAAAGGATAAGGACGGGAACTACACCGGGGACTACAAGGTTTCTGATGACAATAAGGTGAAGCTCCATGTCCAGGACAAGATGCATCCGGATCAGGTAAAAGACATCACCATCGACAACGTGGCTAAGGCTTCGGATATTGGCGATGTATCCAAAATCAGCGAAGACATCCAGAACAAGGAACACAATACGGTAGTCGATTCGCTGAATAAGCTGAATGAAAAAGTAAAGGATGCAGCCAACGGCAGCTGGGAAAGCCAAATCGACGGCAAGGCTGTGAAGAAAATCAAGGCTGGCGACGTCCAGAACTTCACCAGCGGCGATAACATCCAGCTGTCCAACGACAACGGTGCCATCAAGATTGCTGCCAAGAAGGATGTATCCTTCGACAAGGTGACCATCGGCAGCGGCGACAGCCAGATGACGATGGACAAAGACGGTCTCCAGACTGGCAAGGTCAAAGTATCTCATAGTGAAATCAACGCTGGCGGCAACCAAATCCATGGCGTGGCCGATGGCACGAAAGAAGATGATGCGGCGACCGTTGGGCAGGTAGATACTAAAGTAAATGAGGTGGATACTAAAGTAGACAAAGTAGCCGATGCCGCCGGGACGGCTATCAATACCTTGGGGAATCACATCAACCGCCTCGACCGGCGCATCAATAAGGTCGGTGCCGGTGCGGCTGCCCTGGCAGCACTCCATCCGGATCCCAATGCCGATGATGATTTGAGTTTTGCTGCCGGCGTCGGGAATTACCGAGGTTCGACAGCCGCTGCCATCGGGGCCTTCTATCGGCCTAGCGACAACGTTACGGTCAGCATGGGGGCAACGATTGGCAATGGCGAGAATATGGTCAATGCCGGCGTCACCATCGGCGTCGGTGAAGGCGTCGGCCGCAATCCGACGACGCGTAAGACCATGGAAAAAGAAATTTCCCAGTTGAAAGAAGCCAATGCCGCGAAAGATGCGGAAGTCCGCGATTTGAAGAAACAAGTCCAAACGTTGCAGAAACAGAATGAAGATACGCAGGAAAAATTGAAGCGCATTATGGAAAAACTGGGAATATAAAGTATAATAAACATGTTTGAAGTTTGATGTTTGATTTGGAAAGGTGGTCTTATGAGAGAGAAACTGGTCATTATCCGCGGGGCTGGGGATCTGGCGACGGGCGTGGCCCAGTCTTTGTATGAGGCTGGGTTCCGCCTGCTGCTGCTGGAAGTAGAGAAGCCGTCGGCTATCCGGCGTCAGGTGGCCCTCTGTGAAGCCGTCTACGATGGGGCGGCTTCCGTCGAGAATCTGACTTGCTGCCGCTGTCGGTCTTTGGCCGAGGTCCAGAAGGCCTGGGAAGGCGAGGTCGTTCCCTTGCTGGTGGACCCGGAAGGGGCGTCGATTGCGGCGCTGAAGCCCTGGGCCGTCGTCGATGCCATCCTGGCCAAGAAGAACTTGGGGACGAACCGGCGTATGGCACGTCATACCGTGGCCCTGGGGCCGGGATTTACGGCCGGGGTCGATGTCGATGCCGTCATTGAAACCAAGCGGGGCCACCAGCTGGGGCGTATCATTTGGCAGGGCACGGCGATTGCCGGCTACGGCAGGGAGCGCGTTATCCACAGTCAGCAGGCCGGATTTGTATACGGATTGGTCCACATCGGCGATAAAGTAAAAAAAGGACAGCCCATGGCTGTCCTGACAGAAGAGCCCATCCCTTCTGGAATGGCTGTGACGGAATGTATGGGGACGCCGGTTCTGGCGTCGCTGACGGGATTCGTCCGGGGACTGATCCGTGACGGCTATCAGGTGCCGCAAGGCTTCAAGATAGCCGATATCGACCCGCGGGATGATGAACGGGAGAATTGCTTTACGATTTCCGACAAGGCCCGCAGCCTCGGCGGCGCCGTCCTGACGGCACTGCTCTGGATGGGGAAGGGGGAATTTTCGTGAAGATGAATCAGAATGACTTACATTTTTCGTCGTGCCGGGAGCTGCCCTATATCGACTATTACCAAGGCGCAGCAGCTAAGAAGCAGTCCATTGCCGTCGAAGTGATGACGCCGCTCTATCTCGATGGGCGGTGTATCAGTACCCTCGTCTCTTCGCCGGAAGATGTCGATGTCCTGGCTGTGGGTTACTGCCTGGCCGAAGGAAAAATACCGGCTGGCCGCAAGCTGGCTGGTGTCTGCCTGCACGATGGGGCGGCCTGGGTCACGACGGAAACCGGGACGGCACGGGCAGTAGAAAAGCCGCCTTTTGTGCCGATTACGGCAGAGAAGCTCTGTTCCTATGGAGGCCTCTTGGACAGCTTATCGACGGCACATCACGCCTCGCACGGCGTCCACGAAGGGGCCTTGGTCCAAGGCGATGAAGTCCTCGTCTATACGGAAGATATCGGCCGTCACAATGTCCTCGACCGCCTGCGGGGCTTCGTCGAATTACAACACATCGACGTCAGTCAGGCCGTCCTGGTCTTCAGCGGCCGCGTTCCCCAATCGGTCATCGAAAAGGTCCATGGCCTGGGCGTTCGCTTCCTGGCATCGCGGGCCTTGCCGACGAGCCTGGGCGTGTCCCTGGCGGAGCAGTACCAGATTACCCTGGCCTGCGGCTTGCGGCCTGATTCTTTCAAAATATTTGCTCATCCAGAACGGGTTTTATTATAGTTTGTAGTACGGAGTTTGTAGTTTGTAGAAGCTGGTTTTAAATTTTTTACCATTTGCTGCAAACTAAAAACTACAAACTTCAAACTCAAAAAGAGGCTGTCGCACGTGCGACAGCCTTTTTTATAGGAATATTACTTCAATGGGAGCGCCCTTTGGCAACGGGGGCGTTCCTTTTTTTATATACGCCAGGGCATTGGTGTGGGCAAGGCCCAGCAGGGCACTGGACGTCAGTGTCGTATTGGGCGTGAAGACGGGCTGGCCCTGTTCGTAGGTCAGGCGGCCCTGGACGAAGCGGTCGACAGGATTTTTCTTATGGATCGCGTCGCCTAAATGGCAGGTGACGACGGGAAATTCGCTGTCTCTTTCGCCGTTGAGGCGGCGCAGGATGGGGACGGCCAGGAGATGGAAGGCATTGAACGACGCCGAAGGGTTGCCGGACAGGCCGAGGATGAGCGTCCGGCGGCCGTCTGTTTCAATGACGCCGCCATAGGAAGCCGAACCGGGCCGCATAGTGATGCGGTCGTAAAGTTGGACGGCACCGAGGGATTGGTAAATCTGGGGCATCGTGTCATAGAGGCCGACGGAGACGCCGCCTGTGCTGACGATGAGGTCCTTGTCCCGGGCCAGGCGGCGGACGGCTGCCATTTCATCGGACAGCTGGTCCGGTCCGTCCGATACGTGGTAGAAGGTGACTTCTGCGCCGTACTGTTCCAATAAGGGCTGGAAGAGATAGGCGTTGGAGTTGTAAATCTGGCCATGGTGCCGCACTTCTCCGGGCAGGACCAGTTCCCGTCCTGACGTCAGGAAGAGGACCTTCGTTTTGGCGTAAACGGGAAGGCGTCCATTTCCCAGGCCGACGGCGACGGACAAGGCACCGGCTGTGAGCTTCGTCCCGGCCGGGATGATGACGGCGCCGGAGCGGCACTCTTCGCCTTTGGGGATGATGTTGCTGCCCGGCGGGATGCTTTCTGTAACTCGTATATGGTTTTCCTGGCGTTCGACGTATTCCTGGGGGACGACGGCATCGCAGTCATCCGGGACGGCGCAGCCCGTCATGAGGCGCACGGCCTGGCCGGCTGCAACAGGGCCGTCATAGACGATGCCGGCGCCGATGGTCGCCACGACTTCATAGGCATTTCCGCCATGGCTATGGATGGCATAACCGTCGAAGGGCGATTTGCGGTACGGCGGATAGTCGCAGGCCGCCGTAATGTCCCGGGCTGTGATGCGGCCCAGGGCCTGGTTTGGTGTGACATATTCTATTTTCGCTTCATAGGAAGGCAAGGCGCCGTCGAGACGGCGCCTTGCTTCGGTAATCGTGACGATTTCCATAGTTATGGCTTTCCTTTTTTCAATGCTTTTTCATAAGCTGACTGTGTTTTGGCCGCTTCTTTTTGGGCTTTCAGTTTAGCCCGCTGAGCCGCGACGACGGCCGGGTCGAAGAGGCTCAGGGCTTCCGTTGGGCAGGCCGGGATGCAGGCTGGTTCCCCCGTTTCCGTATTGGCACAGAGGTCGCATTTGTAGGCGACGATGCGGAAGGGCCGGCCTTTGGTATCACCGTGGTAGATCTTGGTCATGTTGATGGCCTGGAAAGGACAGGCGCGGGAACATTTCCCGCAGCCCCGGCAGGCCTCTTCATCGATGACGACCGAGTCGGGGCCCAGGGAAATGCAGTGGAACGGACAGGCCTCCATACAGCGCGGCTTCGGGCACTGCTGGCATTGGACGGCCTTGGTGACTTTCGACGTGTAAACGACGTGGACCCGCGGCGTAAAATCGAAGCTCTTGGGCTTGAGGGCAAACAGGGCCTTGCCTGTATGGCTGGCCACACAGGCGGCCATGCAGGTCTTGCAGCCGATGCAGAGTTCCGGGTCCGTCTTGACGTGTTTAAACATCGTTTACACCTCCTTTACTTCAATGCCCATGCGGCTGCGGATAGCGGCGTATTGGGCTTTTACATCGCGTTCGGCCTGTTTCTGGTCGTCGATTTTTTCGACGCGGCAGGCACAGTATTTGAATTCCGGCGTATGGCTCTTAGGGTCCAGGGCGGCCGACGTCAATTCGTTGCAGGCGCCGATCCACCACTGATAGGTCATATACGTCGCCCCTTTGGATACGCGGTCTGTTTCCTGGCAGCGGGTAATCGTGTGCCCCCGTTTGGAAACGACGCGGACCAGGTCGCCATTGGCAATGCCCAGTTCCCGGCAGTCTTCGGGATTCATCTGGATATAGCCCGGTTCATCGGCCAGGTCGGCCAGGAGGCGGCAGTTGCCGGTCATAGTGCGGACGGAGTAGTGGCCGACTTCGCGGACTGTCGACAGGGACAGGGGATATTCGGGACTTTCCAGCTCTTTGGCCGGCGTCCAGGGATAATAGTAGAAATGGCCTTTGCCGTCGGCCGTGGCGAAATGGGCACCTTTGTGGAGATATTGTGTCCCCGTATCGTCCGGGCTGTCTTCCGTGCAGGGCCATTGGACGCCGTGGTTCTCGACCATCTTTTCATAGCTGGCACCGGCGAATTTCGGGCACAGGGAACGCATTTCATCCCAAATCTGTTCGGTATTGTCGTAGTGCATGGGATAGCCCATGGCCGTTGCCATGAGGCAGAGGATTTCCCAGTCCGTCTTGCAGCCAGGCTGGGGTTCGATGAGCTTGCGGACGCGCTGGAAGCGGCGGTCGCAGGAGGTATATACGGCATTGTGTTCGCCCCAGGCCGTAGCCGGGAAGATGACATCGGCATATTCGCAGGTCTTGTTGAAGAAGATGTCCTGGACGATGACCAGGTCGATAGCCGACAGGGTGCGGCGGATTTCCGGCAGGTCCGGATCGGACTGGGCCGGGTCTTCGCCGATGATGTAATAGGCGTGGATCCGCTTCTTCGGGTCCGGTTCGCGCAGGACTTTGTCCGGTACATAGGTCAGAGGCAGACCGACGTGGGATGGCAGGGAAACGCCCCAGGCTTTTTCGAATTTATGGCGGATTTCATCGTCCGTGACGTCCTGATAGCCAGGATACTGGTTGGGCAGGACGCCCATGTCACAGGTCCCCTGGACGTTGTTCTGGCCGCGGACCGGGCCGACGCCGGTGGCGTAATGGCCGTAGTTGCCGGTCATGAGACTCAGGTTGGAGCAGGCGATGACACATTCGACGCCTTGTGAGAACTGGGTGATGCCCATGCCCCAGAGGGTCATGGTATGTTTGGACGAAGCGAACAGGCGCGCAGCCCGGCGGATATCGTCGGGATCGAGGTGGGTCGCTGCGGCAACGGCTTCGGGCGCGTATTTATCCTGGGCCACTTCTTTGGCATAGTCGGCAAAGCCTGTCGTATGCTTTTCGATGAAATCGTGGTCGACCAGGTCCTCCGTGACCATGACGTGGGCCATGGCGTTGAGGAAGAGCATGTTCGTGCCGCCCTTGATTGGCAGGTAAATGGTGGCGATGCGGCCCGTTTCTGTCAGGCGCGGATCGACACAGATGATCTTGCAGCCCTTCTTCTTGGCCCGGACGATATGGCGGGCGACGAGGGGATGCGAGACCGGCGCGTTATAACCGATATCGAAGATGACTTCTGCGTCTTCGAGTTCGGGAACGCTGAAAGACATGGCACCTTCACCGACGGACTCACCGAGTCCGGTAACCGATGGAGCGTGTCAAATGCGGGCGCAGTGGTCGACGTTGTTCGTGCCGACGACGGCGCGCATGAATTTTTGCGTAATGTAAGCGGCCTCATTGCCGGGACCGCGGGCCGAACCGGCGCCCATGACGGCGTCCGGGCCGTATTCCTTGATGATGGCTTTGAGGCGGGTCGCTGCGTATTCGATGGCTTCCTGCCACGATACTTCGACGAGGGGCGTGCCCTTGCCGTTTTTGCGGATCATCGGCTGGCGGATACGCTTGGTCAGGATCTGAGGGTCATTCAGATAGTCCCAGCCGTACAGCCCTTTCAGACAGAGCCGGCCTTCATTGTTGACACCGCGCGGCGAGCCCTTGGCTTCGATGACCTGGTTTTTTTCCGTGTCGACCGTGCAGGTGATGACGCAGCCTGTGCCACAGTAGGGACAGACCGTGTCGATTTTCTTATAGGCACACATAGGAACACCTCACTTTTACATAAACTGGAGATTTTTAGTATACCACGGACGGGGTACGCTTTACTAGTCTCAGTGTAGGACTTATTTCGGTGAGGCGCAAGACAGAAAAGAACAAACTGCTTATATCACCGACGAGCGGTAGCCAGTGAGGAATAAGATGTCATTGACCAGCCGGCTGTCATCGGCCTGGGTCACGTCGATTTGTGGGAACGGACCGTGACTGCGGCTTTCGACGAGGACCAGGTCGGCCAGCTGCTGCTGGGACAGGGCCAGGATGTAATCTTCTTTCCGCGTCCCTATGGGATAGTCTGCCGGGCCGCAGAGACAGACGGAAACAGCACCGGCTTTGCGGGCCCGGTCCGTATCAGAACCGGTCTTGCGGCGGGCCACGGTGTGATGGCTGCTCTTGATATAGGCGACTTGATAGCCGCGGTGCGTCAGTTCCGTAATGGCTGCCGCAGCGGCTGTCGTCTTGCCATCGCCTGATTTCGGTGCCGTCAGGGTGACGACCGGTACCTGGCGGCGGCTGTTGGTGTCGCGGCCTTTGGCAGCTTCATAGGCTTCAGGCGTATTGATATTGAAATATAAGGCCGAACGGAACGACTCATCGACATAGGCTGCCGGCACGTCTTGATACAGATGGCGCAGGCGGTAATTGCCCTTTTGCAGATGGTCCGTAATGGCTGGCAGGAGCTGCCGGCTGTATAAGGCGGCCAGGGGCTGGTCCTGGTCGTTTTCCGTCCTGGGTATGATGGCCTGCAGGCCGGGCTGGCGCCGGAGTAATTTGACCAAATCCGGGACGGGGGCAAAATCATAGAAGGGAAGGTCGACAGATAAGACCAGATAGAAGTCGCACTGGCCGCTGTACAGGGCGGCCTCCATCCCGCCCAAGGGGCCGCAGTCAGGATAATTGTCTATGACCAGACGGACTGTGCGGGCTAATTTGGCAGGTAAATGGGATGATTCATAAGGACGGTTGATGGAAAGCAAGCGCTCTGTAAAGGGATAAGCCTGGCTGCGCAGGAGCAGATCTGTCAGCATATCCGTGTCGTGCCAGGGAAGGGCTGTTTTGTCGCGGCCCATGCGGGTACTGCGGCCGCCGGCCAGGATAATCAGTCCCAGTGATAAAGGGCGAAGTATTTTTGTCATTCTATCACATCCTTTTATATAATAAGTATATTATAGCATGACTATCAATAGCGGACAGGTAATTACAAAAAAAGTATGGCCAGCTAACAGATTTTCATGTATAATGAGCTTAGTAGGTTCGTTATTTGTAAGCGCGAATAACGCTTGAAGGAGGTGGATCCATGGCAGAAGGGAAGTTACATTGCAAAGTGACACTGTGCCTCATGGGCGATAAACGGGCTTTCGGGCCCGGTGTGGCCGAACTGCTGGAAGGTGTCCGCCGCCACGGTTCCCTGCAGGGCGCAGCCCGGGATATGGCCATGTCGTACTCCAAAGCCTGGACGGTCATGCGCAACGCCGAAGAAATCTGGGGATTTCCCCTCATCCGCCGCTATGTCGGCGGCAAAGACGGCGGCCGGTCGGTCCTGACCAAGCAGGCCGACATCATCCTGGCCCGTTACGAAGAGATGAACGAAGCCCTGCACGACGTAGCAGACCGCCAGTTCCGGCAATGGTTCAATGATGAGGAACTGCAGAAATTACAAAAAATGGAAGGATAGATGAGTATGAAAATGATGAAAACTGAAGACGCTGTCGGCCATGTCCTCTGCCATGATATTACGCAGATCATCCGCGGCGTCACCAAAGGCCCGGTCTTCCGCAAGGGCCATGTCATTACCCAAGAAGATATTCCGGTCCTTTTGTCGGTCGGCAAGGACCACGTCTATATTTGGGAAAAAGATGATACCCTGTTCCATGAAGATGAAGCCGCTGCCATCTTGCGCGACATCTGCATGGGGGCCCATATGCACGGCAGTGCACCGAAAGAAGGGAAAATCGAACTCATCGCCGACTGCGACGGCGTCCTGACCATCCGCCGGGATGGCTTGAAAGCCGTCAATTCCCTGGGCGAAATGATGATTGCCACCCGTCACGGCGGCTTCCCGGTCCGCAAGGGCGATAAACTGGCCGGTACGCGCATCATTCCCTTGGTCATCAAGAAGGATAAGATGGCCGCTGCCCAGGAAGCAGCCGGTCCGGCACCGCTCCTCGACGTCCATCCCTTCGGACAGAAGAAAGCCGGCGTCGTCACGACGGGGAATGAAGTCTTCCATGGCCGTATCGAAGATACGTTTACGCCGGTCATCGAAAGCAAGCTGGCTGAATACGGCGCCGTCATGGCCATGCATACGACCCTGGCCGATGACCCGGCTGCCATTACGGCGGCTATCCAGGATATGTTGGATAAGGGCATGGATATGGTCTTCTGTACGGGCGGCATGAGTGTCGACCCCGATGACCAGACGCCGCTGGCCATTAAGAATACGGGAGCCCGCATCGTATCGTATGGTGCCCCGGTCCTGCCAGGGGCCATGTTCCTTCTGGCTTATAGCGGGGACAATCGCCCCATCGTCGGCCTGCCGGGCTGTGTCATGTATGCCAAGCGGACGATCTTTGACCTCGTCCTGCCGTCGCTCATGGCCGATGTCCCCGTGACGGCCGATGACCTGGCCGGTCTCGGCGAAGGCGGCTTATGCCTGGGCTGTCCTGTCTGTACCTTCCCGAACTGTGGCTTTGGAAAGTAGGTGATCCTGGTGAACCCGTTTACACACATTGACAACAACGGTGACGCCGTCATGGTCGACGTCAGCGGCAAAGCCGTGACGGCCCGGACAGCTGTGGCCTGCGGCCGTATTTCCATGAGCCGCGAGTGCTATGAAGCCGTCAGGGCCGGTGCCGTGAAAAAAGGCGATGTCCTCGGCGTGGCCCGCATTGCCGGTATCATGGGAGCCAAGCGGACGAGCGACCTCATCCCGCTCTGCCATATCCTCAATTTGACCAAATGCGGCGTCGAATTCATCTTCCACGACGATGCTTGTGAACTCGAAGGCCGTTGTACTGTCAAGTGCGACGGCAAGACCGGCGTCGAAATGGAAGCCCTGACGGGCGTATCCGTGGCTTTGCTGACGGTCTACGATATGTGCAAGGCCGTCGATAAGCGCATGTGTCTCAAGGATATCCACCTCGTCGAAAAAATCGGCGGCAAGAGCGGCCATTTCCAATATGACGGAGGGGAGCACCATGAAGGATAAATGGGGACGGACCATCGACTACCTGCGCCTGTCCCTGACGGACCGCTGCAACCTGCGCTGCCGCTACTGTATGCCCGAAGCCCTGACCAGCGTCGGCCACGAAGCCGTCCTGCGTTATGAAGAAATGCAGCTCATCTGCCGGGCTGCCCTGGCATTGGGCATCGACCGCTTTAAGATTACCGGCGGCGAGCCGCTGGTGCGCAAAGGGGCCGTGGCCTTCATGGAATCCCTCAAAGCCATGGAAGGCATCCGTTCTGTGACCGTGACGACGAACGGCCTGCTGTTGTCCGAAGCCCTGCCGGACTTGGTCCGCATGGGCATCAACGGCATCAACATCAGCCTGGACAGTCTCGATGCCGGGCAGTATGCCGGGCTGACCGGAGGCGGCCAGCTATCCGTCGTCCTGGAAGCCTTGGAACGGGCCGCAGCTGCTCAGGTAAACGTCAAAGTAAACGCCGTATTACTGGAAGAAACGCAGGGCCAGATCCTGCCGCTGGCCCGCTTGGCCGGCCGGTTTCCCGTCGATGTGCGTTTCATCGAACTCATGCCCATCGGCTACGGGACGACGCTGAAAGGCCTTACGGAAGAAGCGGCCCTGGCCGTCCTGCGCCGGGCCTACCCGGATTTGGCTGCCACAGAAGAACGGCGGGGAAACGGACCAGCTTCGTATTACCGGAGCGGCCAGCTGCAAGGTCGTATTGGCTTCATCGCTGCCAATACCCATGGCTTCTGCTCGTCCTGTAACCGCCTGCGCCTGACGAGTACGGGCTTTCTGAAGCCCTGTCTCTGCTATGACGACGGCGTCGATTTGCGGGCCATCGTCCGCAGCGGCCAAGGGGAGGAAACTATCTGTCAGGAGCTGCAGCGAGCCATGGCCAGGGCGGTTTATGACAAGCCGGCCAAGCATTGCTTCGCCGAACAGAACCATATCAGTGAACATAAGACGATGAATCAGATCGGAGGATAAAAAATGGGGAAAGTACATGCTGTTTGCATCAGCACCATCCGCGGCGTGGCTAAACAGGCCGTACCGGAAGGGAATTTCATAGTCAACTGGGGCATTGAAGGCGACGCCCATGCCGAACACTGGCACCGCCAGGTCAGCCTGCTGGGCCTGGAAAGCATCGAGGCGTTCCGCCGCCGCGGCGGCCAGGTGGAATTCGGCGCTTTCGGCGAAAATCTCGTCGTCGACGGCTTCAATTTCTCGGCCCTGCCTGTAGGGACACTGCTGCGCTGTGGCGACGTACTGCTGGAAATGACCCAGATCGGCAAGGAATGTCACAACCATTGTGCCGTCTATGAAGCCGTCGGCGATTGCATCATGCCCAGGGAAGGCGTATTTGCCCGCGTCCTCGAAGGCGGCGTCATCCGCCCTGGCGATGTCATGACCGAAGTCCCGCGGCAAGGGAAACGGCCTTATCAGGCA
>OIBF01000477.1_pt1 | contig 12909 bp, 9 predicted proteins | sample 1580921 | NCBI WGS metagenome assembly OIBF01 (sample SAMEA3882506, study PRJEB24775) | human gut metagenome | biome: human-associated habitat; feature: intestine environment; material: feces | place: Netherlands | collected 2009/2010
TGTAGGCGCGCAGGGTGGTAAGCAGGCTCTCGGTGGATACCTCGTTGTGGGCGTAATCCAGCAGGATGGTGAACTTTTTGCTGATGGGCACCAGCTCCACACGGCCCTTCACCACGCACTTGCCCAGACCATCGTGGATGGCGGCATCCGGCAGACCCAGCACCTTGCCCACGGCCAGCGCTGCCAGCGCGTTGTACACGCTGAACTCGCCGGGCATATTCACCTTGACGTCCATCTCGTCCTTGCCGGTAACGTGGAAGGCAACGCCCAGAAAATCGTGGGTGCGCAGCAGTTTGTAGCCGGTCTCGCGGTAGTCGGCCTTTTCATCGCGGCCATAGGTGACCAGCTTGCAGGTGTGGCCTTCCAGCAGGGCGGCGGTGTTCTCGTCGTCAATGTTCACCACACCCACGTCGCAGCGCTTGAACAGCTGTCCCTTCCAGCTGCGGTACTCCTCAAAGGTCTTGTGCTCGCCGGGGCCGATGTGATCCGGCGAAAGGTTGGTGAACACGCCCACATCGTAGTGCACGCCCGCCACGCGGTCCATCATCAGGCCCTGACTGGATACCTCCATCAGCGCGGTATCGCAGCCGGCATCCAGAAACTCCCGGAAGGTCTTTTGCAGCTCGTAGCTTTCCGGGGTGGTGTTGGCGGTGTCCTTGTGGCGTCCCATATAGTAGATGCCGTTGGTGCCGATCATGCCCACCTTGCGGCCTGCGGCCTCCAGCACGCTTTTGATCATGTGGGTGGTGGTGGTCTTGCCCTTGGTACCGGTCACGCCGATCATGGTCATCTGGCGGGAGGGGTTGCCAAAGAGGTTGCCGCTCATCAGCGCCATGGCATAGCGGCTGCTCTCCACCTTGACCACGGTCACACCGGGCATGGCAGAAAGGTCGATGTCGTGCTGGATGACCAGCACGCTCACGCCCTTGGCGGCGCAGTCCGCGGCAAACTCGTGGCTGTCACGCTGGGTGCCCACGATGCAGACAAAGGCAAGGCCCGGGGCCGCCTTCCGGCTGTCGTAGATGATATCCTGCACTTCGGTATCCAGGCTGCCCTGCACCAGCGTAAAGGGCACGCCTTCCAGTAATTGTTCCAGCTTCATAACATTACACGCTCCTCATTGGGTCGTTTGGGGTTGGTTTGCATCGCCCGCCGCCGGGGTCGTTCCTTCGGCGGGGGTCGGCTGTGCCGTCTGTCCGGCTTCGGGGCCTGCCGGGACCGCGGCGGTATCCGTTGGTGTTTCGGCAGCGGCATCTGCGGCGGTTTCGCCCTCTGCCGGGGCAGTGCCGTCTGTTGCCGTGCCTTCTGCCGTTTCACCGGTCACACCTTCTTCGGCGGGTGTTTCCTCCACCGGTTCAGGCAGGATGTAGCCGGAGGGCAGCTCCGGCTCGCCCTGTGCAAAGGTGAACTTGCGGGTGCTGGACATACTGATATGGGTGAAGTCCAGCTTTCCGGTGTCGGTCGCGGCACAGCCCTTGCCGTCCTCATTCAGCAGGACGTGCTTTGCCAGCTTGAGCTTATATTCCAGCTCGTTCAGGGTGCCCAGCCAGACGCTGATGCGGTCCTGATAGAGGAAGGCCATCTCGTCCACATCCGCAAACTCGATGCGGGTCACGTCGGCGCTCATGCCTGCGGCATCCAGCGCAGCCAGCAGGGTGTTCAGGCTTTCCAGCCGCTGGTCCGCCTCCTCCTCAACAGTGCCGGAGGCACTGCTGTCGGCGGCGCTGTCCGGGGTGCTGTCGGCCTTGGGCTCCGCCGCAAAGGTCAGCTGTTCGCCGGGCTCGGCAGAGACCGGTTCGCCGCCGTACAGAGTGGGCAGACCGGCAGGCTGGGCAGAATCCTTTTCCAGGATCTTCAGGCCGCCCGAGAGGGTCAGCCAGCCGGAGGAGGTCTGCATGGCCCAGGCAGGCCGGGCTTCTGTTACCCGCACCACCACGGTGCCGGGGTAATCCCGCTCCACCCGGATATCCTCCAGCATGGGGAACACTTTTTCCAGCGCGGCGGCCTTGCTGCCGGGGTCAAAACTGAAGATATTCTCTTCCAGATGGACATCCAGCGCCTGCAGGATCTGGTCGCTGGTATAGCCGCCGGCCTCCTGCACCACACCGTCCGCTGTCTGCACCTGAATAGAGCTGATCTTGAACAGCATCGTCACGGTGAGGTAGACCCCCGCGCCGATGACGCAGAGCAGCATGACAAGAGCCGTGAGCCGCCGCATGAGCCTGCGCCGCCGGATGGCGGCCCGGGTCAGCTTCCGCTTTTTCCTGCCCTCCCGCCGGACGGGGTCACGCCGGGCGTTCTGCCCCTGCACCGGCCGCATCCGCTGGCCGCTACGGCTCTGGGCGTTCTGTGGGCGGCGCTGGGCGTTCCGGTTCTGGCCGCTGGCCGGGCGGCGGTTCCGCTGATTGCCCCCGGAGGTGCGCCGCTGGCCGCTCTGCCCGCTGCGGGGGCGCTGTGCGCCGCTCTGGCTGCTCCGCCCGCCGGTGGGAAAGGTGATGCTGTTGTCCGGGTAGGAGCCGTAGTTCACCGTGCGCTCCGTGTACCGGCTGGGGCGGGGCGCATCGGGGTCATAATTGGGGTTCGTGATGGGGTGGCCGCCGGAGGAATATCCTGCGTACCCGCTGTACCCCAGGTCACTGCCAGCACCCGCGCTGCTGCGGCGCTGGGTGCTCTGCCCGCCGCGCCGGTCATCCCGGGCCTGATCGTAGGCCCGGCGGCGCTTGCGGTTCCGGCTGTTCCGGTCATTCTGCGGCATCCGGCTGCACCTCCTTTCCTCTGTTTTTTTCTTCCGTTACGGGGTCTTGACCAGCTTGAGCAGGGCATCCGCAATGCGGTCCAGGCTGTCGTCCACCGACAGGCTCCGGGCATTGCGGCCCATCTCAGCCAGCTTGCCGGGCTGGGCCAGCATCCCGGAAACAGTCTGCACCAGCTTTTCGCCGGTCAGGTCTTTTTCCTCAATGACCACGGCGGCGCCGGCCTTCTGCAGCTCCATGGCGTTGTAATACTGGTGGTTCTCTGCCACATTGGGGCTGGGGATGAGCACAGCGGCACGGCCCACAGCCTCCAGCTCGGCCAGTGTCAAGGCACCGGCACGGCTGATGACAAGGTCCGCTGCGGCCAGCAGCTCGGGCATATTGTTGATGTATTCCTTCACCACAAGGCTCTCGCCGGGGGCAAAGCCCTTTTCCTTTTCCAGATCCTGAAACAGCTGCACGCCGTACTGTCCGGTGGCATGGAGATGGAGGACGGGCTTTTTGTTCTTCTGCTCCCAGGCGCAGAGGTCGGCCACCACCTCGTTCACGCGGCGGGCACCCAGACTGCCGCCGAAGGAGAGGATCACGGTACGGTCGCCCGCGCCCAGTTCGGCACGGATGGCTTCCCGGTTCTTCGCCTGGGTGAACACCTCAGGCCGGACGGGATTGCCCACCACGATGGTCTTTTCGGGTGCGCCCAGCTTTTCCACAGCGGCGGGCACGGCGGCGAACACGATGTCCACATCCGGGGCCAGCAGCTTGTTGGTCACGCCGGGGAAGGCGTTCTGCTCATGCAGGGCGGTCTTGATGCCCTGTCTGGCGGCGCAGCGCACCACCGGGCCGGACACATAGCCGCCGCAGCCAATGACCAGGTCGGGCTGGATGTCCTTCATCATCTTTTTGGCCTTGGGGCCGGAGAGTGCCAGATTCCACAGGGTAATGAGATTCCGCTTGATATTGTTCAGGCTCAGCTTCCGCTGAAAGCCGGTGATCTCGATGTGATGGAAGGGATAGCCCGCCTGTGTGACCAGACGGTACTCCATGCCCTCTTTCCGGCCCGCAAAATGGATCTCGGCGGTGGGGTCGGCCTTTTTGATGGCTCCCGCAATGGCCAGAGCCGGGTTGATATGGCCGGCAGTGCCGCCGGCTGCAATGAGTACACGCATCTTGGTTCCTCCTTACTGTTCTGTCTGCGCTCTGCGCGCGGTATCCAGCACAATGGTCTTTGCCTTGCGCTGGCGCTCCCGCTCGGCGTGGGCTTCCTCCCGTTCCAGACGGGCCCGTTCGCCGTTGCGTCCGATATTGACCATAACGCCCATCTCGGCCAGCAGCAGGATCAGACTGGTGCCGCCGGAGGAGAAGAAGGGCAGCGAAATGCCGGTGTTGGGCAGGGTGTTGGTGACAACGGCGATGTTGCAGAACACCTGCCAGGCGATCTGCGCCATGATGCCGATGCCCACCAGCGTGCAGAACCGGTTTTCGGCATGGAAAGCGATCCAGAAGCCCTGCACCAGAAAGAGGACGAACAGCACGATGACGATCACCGCGCCGACGAAGCCCAGTTCCTCGCACACGACACTGAAGATAAAGTCGTTGGTGCTCTCCGGCAGCCAGAGCTGCTTTTCGATGCTGTTGCCAAGGCCCAGCCCCGTGGCACCGCCTGAGCCGATGGCGTACAGGCTCTGCTTGGTCTGGCTGGTCATCCGGTCAAGATCCTGCGTCCAGCCGTCCAGACGGCTCTGCAGGTAGTCGATGGAGTCCACGTGCTTCAGCAAAGTTTCCAGCAGGAACAGCGCAGCACCGGCACAGCCCCAGGTAATGATGCCGCCGCTGCCGCCCAGCAGCAGGATGGTGCCCACGATGGCCGTGGTCAGCAGGATGCCCGACATGTGGGGCTCCAGCACCAGCAGGATCAGGACAGGCACCAGCCACAGGATGGGCCGGATGAGCTCCACCACGATGCTGTGGTGGACCCACTTGCGCAGGGACACCTCGCCGAATTTGATCTGCGGGGTCCTTGCGGCGATGTCTGCTGTGAGCAGGATCATCTCGAACTTTGCCACCTCGGAGGCCTGTAAGGTCAGGCCGCCGAAGCTGATCCACCGGCGGCAGCCGTTGATGGGGCTGCTGAACAGCACCAGCACCAGCAGGATCAGGCAGACAACATAGCCCAGCTTGACCATTCTGCGCAGGAAACGGTGGTCAAAATAGGAGAACAGGAACATCATGCCAAGGCCCAGCACCGTGCAGAGCAGCTGGGATTTGATGTAATGGAAGCTGTCCCCAAAGCGGAGATAGCCCGTGGTATAGCTTGCACTGAACAGCATGACCAGCCCGAACACCATGATGATGGCCAGGGTCGCCATCCAGTTGAGCAGGATGGGCGGCCAGGGGCCGGGGTCCCGCTGAAAGACGGAAAACGGCTCTGCTTTTTTTCTGCGGAGTGTTGCCAAACTGCACCCCTCCTTAACTGATTTTTGCCAGCTGAACGGTCAGCGCCACGCCCAGCATGGCAATGACACAAAAGGTATAAAAGATCTGTTCCGCGCTCCGGCCCCGCAGCTCCAGCCAGCGGTGAAGCGGTGCCGAGCGGAACAGCTGCCTGCGGCCCCGGCTGGCCTTGCAGACCAGGATCTGCAGGGCCACCATGCCGCCCTCCAGCCAGAAGGGCAGGGCCAGCGGCAGGGTGAGGTCGGGCCAGCCGATGCACAGGGGAACGCACCCCAGCATCCCGGCCAGAAACAGGCTGCCCACGCTGCCCAGCCGCAGCTTTGCGGGCGGGAAGTTCCAGAGCAGGAAGGCCATCAGGGAACCGGCCAGTGCGGCGGGCAGAACGCCCAGCGGGAACCAGCCCAGCAGGGTCATCACCCCCATCAGGCCCAGCATGGCCGCAAAGGACGTGCCGCAGACGATGCCGTCCATGCCATCGGCAATGCGGGCACACTCGGCCAGTGCGACCAGCAGCCCTTCCCACAGCAGTGGGGCGGCAATGCCCAGATCGACATAGCCCACGCCCGGCAGGGTGATCCCGGCTGCAAGGCAGCCTTTGGCTCCCAGCAGCACCAGCACCACGGCACCGGCAGCGGCTTCCAACCCAAGGCGGGTGTGCCGCCGCAGGCCCAGCACGGAACGGCTGCGGATGCGGGCCAGATCCTCCAGCAGGCCCACGCCGCCAAAGAGCAGAGCTCCCAGCAGCGCTGTGAGCAGCCGGACCGAGAACAGGCTCTCGGCCCCCAGCAGCTCAGGCTGAGCCACACAGGCGGCTGTCCAGCCCACGCCCACAGCAGCCAGCACCCCCACCATCAGGCAGAGCCCACCCATGGTGGGGGCCTGCGGCGGGCGCTCCGGCTCGGCATCCGGTGCTTCCTGCTTGGGTGATGGTGCCTGCCGGGCCTTGGGCTCATCCCAGCGTCCCTGGAACGCCCGCAGCAGCGGCACCATCAGATTCCCGAGCGCCGCCGTGAGGAAGAACCCCAGCGTTGAGGCGGCGATCAAGGCGAAACGAATCATAGCTCGATGTTACTCCTTGTAAAAGATCTCCAGCACTTTTTCCAGTGCCATGCCGCGGCTGGCCTTGACCAGCAGGGCATCGCCGGGCTGCATTTTGTTCAGCAGGGCCTCGGCGGCCTGAGCGTAGGTGTCGGCATGGAGGGTGGGCAGCCCCTTGGCAGCAGCCACCACGGCAATGCGCTTGGCCTGCTCGCCATAGGTGACGAGGTAGTCCACCTTGTTTTCCACGGCCTGACGGCCCACCTCCTCGTGGGCGGCGCGGCTGATATCGCCCAGCTCCAGCATATCGCCCAGCAGGGCAAAGCGGCGCTTGCAGGGATACTCTCTGAACATGGCCAGCGCGGCCTTCATGCTGTCGGGGTTGGCGTTGTAGCAGTCCTCGATGACATCCACGCCGTTGCTGTGCACGATCTTCTGGCGCATCCCGGTCTGCTCAAAGTTGCTGATGCCCCGCAGCACCTTCCGGGCATTGAGGCCCAGCCGGGTGGCGGCGCAGTAAGCGGCCAGCGCATTGGCCACATTGTGGCGGCCCATCGCAGGGATGTGCACCATAAAAGTGCCCTCCTCGTGGTCTTCGAGCACGAAGCTCATGCCGTCGGCCTCCTGCTGGATGGACAGGGCGCAGACATCCGCGCTCTCGTCGCCGAGGCTGAACCAGACGGGCCGGACATGCTCCGGCAGCTTCGCTTTCCGCAGGAAGGGGTCGTCGCCGTTCAGCACGAGGGGGGCACCCTCCGGCAGACCGGCGCAGATCTCCAGCTTTGCCTTGCAGATGTTCTCCTGACTGCCCAGATTGCCGATGTGGGACACCCCGATGCAGGTGATGATGCCTACATCCGGGCGGGCGCACTTGCTCAGGCGCTCGATCTCTCCGGCGTGGCTCATTCCCATCTCCACCACGGCGTACTGGGTCTCTTTGCCGATGCGGAACATGGTGCGGGGCAGGCCCAGCTCATTGTTCTGGTTGCCCTCGGTCTTGATGGTACTGCCAAAGCCTGCAATGGCGGCGTAGGTCATCTGCTTGGTGGTGGTCTTGCCCACGCTGCCGGTCACGCCCACCACTTTGGGGTGGAACTGGCTGCGATAATTGGCACCCAGCACCATCATGGCGTGGTAGCTGTCCGGGCAGATCACGCTCTTCTCCTCCGGCACGCCTTCCACGGGGTGGTTCAGCACCACGCAGAGCGCGCCGTTTTCCAGCGCCTTGGCGGCAAAATCATGGCCGTCGAATTTTTCGCCCGAGAACGCCACAAAGATGCACCCGGGGCAGACCTCACGGCTGTCGGTAGTCACCAGCGTGACCGGGGTCTCGCACTGGGCCAGCGCGTTGACGGCCAGGCCCTCCAACAGGATGTTTGCTGCAATTGCTTCCATACTCTCATTCCCCTTTATCCACAGATCAGATGTACGATGGTTCCCTGCTGGACGCTGGAGCCGGGTGCCTCACTCTGGCTCTGGACCGTGCCGGAGCCTTCGACTGTGCAGTTGAGCCCTGCGGCGTTCAGCATCTGCCGGGCAAAGTCCGCGCTCTTGCCGGTCACGTCCGGCACCTCGGCGTGCTTGCCCTCATAGGTATCGGTATACAGATAAACGGTGGTGCCATAGGGCACCTCTGCTCCCGCGCGGGGGTACTGGTAGGTAACAAGGGCGGCGGTCTGGTCGGATTCGCTCTCGGCCAGGTGATGCTTCAAGCCCTTGATGTTCAGCTGCACCTGCGCGTTGCTCCACTCCTTGCCCGTCAGGTTGGGCACCTTGACGGTGGTGCCGCTGCGGTCCACGCCGTCGGTGGCGATGCCCAGATAGGGCGCGATCTCGCTGATGATGTTGCCCACCACAGGGGCCGCCAGAATGGAGGAATAGTCGGTGCGGGCATTGTTGGGGTCGTCCAGCATGACATAGACCAGGATCTCCGGGTCGTTGGCGGGCAGGACAGCCGCAAAGGATGCCACCTTCTTGTAGTCGCCGTCGGCGCGGCGGTCCATGTTCAGCTGCTCGGAGGTGCCGGACTTGCCGCCGATGCGGTAACCTGCAACGTAAGCGTTGCCGCCGCCGCCCTGGGTGCCGTCGCCCACCTCAAACTCCATGATCTGGCGGATGGTCTCGCTGGCGCTCTCGCTGATGACCTGACGGCGGATGTTGGTGCCAATTTCCTGCACCACATTGCCGTTCTGGTCCGTGATCTTATCCACCACATGGGGGGTGACCAGATACCCGCCGTTGACGGTGGCCGCAATGGCGGTGCACATCTGCAGCGGGGTGATGGCCATGGCCTGACCGAAGGAGGAGGAGGCCAGTTGCACCTCGCCCAGCTGGTCTGCGCGGTAGTACTGCATAAAGTTGGTCTCGCTGGGCAGGTCCACGCCGGTGCGGGCGGTAAAGCCGAAGGCATCGAAGTAGTTATAGAACTGCTGCGAGCCGACGCGCTGCCCCAGCTGGATGTAGTAGATGTTGCAGCTCTTGCGCAGTGCCTCGGCCATATTGAGCAGACCGTGCGCCTTGCGCCCTGCGCAGTGGTAAGTCTCCTTGGCCACACCGTAGGCACCGGAACAGGTAAAGGTGGTGTTCATGGTGGCCACACCGGAGTCGATGCCCATGGCAGAGGTGATGACCTTGAACACAGAGCCCGGGTAGTACAGCTCAGTGATGGTCTTGTTCTTCCACAGGATATCCCGGTAGTAACCGGAATAGTCCGCTTCTTCGTCCAGAATCTTGTTGCCCAGCTCATCGGTGATGTAGTTGCCGTCGGCATCCTTTTTATAGATGCCGTAAAGTTCCGGCTCTGCGTGCACCAGCTCGTTGAGGTAAGCCTCGTTGGCAGTGAAGTTCAGCGGGTCGTTGGGGTCAAAGTCCGGCTTGGAAGCCATGGCAAGGATAGCACCGGTCTTGACGTTCATTACAATGGCGCAGCCGCGGTTTTCCACTGTATTGGCTGCAATGGCTTCGTTCAGGTACCGCTCCGCGATCTCCTGCACGTTCACATCCAGCGACAGCACCAGATTGGAGCCGTCCTTGGCGGCAAAGGTGGTGGCGTTGGCGTCTGCAATGGCGTTGCCCACCGCGTTGCGCTGGGTGATGGTGCGGCCATCCACACCGGCCAAGGTGGACTGGTAGGATTTTTCCAGTCCGTAGGTGCCGACGCCGTCTGCATCCGTAAAGCCCAGCACCGCTGCGGCAAAGGCACCGTAGGGGTAGTTGCGCTGGAAGCTTTTTTCCGAGGACACCGAGATGCGCCCCTTGCGGGAGGTATCGGTGGCCTTTTTGTGCGCCTTGTTGAAGCTGGTGACGTATTTTTCAATGGAAAGCTTCACCGCGTTGTTCACCTTGGTGGCAAGGGTGACGTAGGCAGAATCCAGCCGGGATAGTGCATCGTAAACGGTCTGGTACTGCTGCTGATACTCTGCCGAGGAAGTGTCCACGCTGTCCAAGCTCTCGCCGTCCCCGGAGAGCAGACGCAACGTCAGCTCCCGGCTCACCTCGGCGCACATGGCGGGGTCCAGCGTTTTGGTCACGGTGTCGTCATCGTTGGTCTTACTGGTATAAAGGATGCTGCTGTAACTGGGGTCTGCCCAGATGGTCCACACCACGCTGGTGGAGGCAAGGGTGATGCCGGAGGCATCGTAGATCTCGCCGCGGGTGGCCTTGATGGTGGTATCCAGCAGCTGCTGCTGGGCGGCGTACTGGCGGTACTCTGCCCCGTGGATGATCTGGATATTATACAGGCTGCGGATGACGATGGCTGCTGCCACCACCACCGCAAGGATGCCCAGGCGGCTGCAAAGCCGCCGCACTCGGCTGTCCAGCCGGTCCCGTCCAGAAGCCGGACGCAGGCGGTAGCTCCTGCTTTTTTTGTTACGGAAAGGTTCTTGCATTGGTTCTCTCCTGCGGGGCGTGCACTGCATTCCGCGCGCCCTGCGCTGTTATTTATTCAGACTGCGGTGTCCATAAACCGAAAAAAGCGTGCGCTGCCGCACGCTTTCTTCGTTTATCTCACGGTGCCCAGAATGTTCACCGCGCCGGTGTACAAAAAGTCGGTCCATTGCCGCACGGTGGACTCCCGGCGCACCAGTGCGCCGCTTTCGCCCAGGCGGATGTAGGTGATCTGGCTGGGGTCTACTTTCATCAGACCCAGCCGCCCTGCGGTCTCTTCCACGCTGGCAATGTTGGTCTTGCTGTTCAGGGTGCTGTTGTAGTAGGTATACTGGCTCTGCTCGCTGACCAGCTGCGCCTTAGTGGATTGGATCTGGTCGTTCAGCTCCACCAGCTGTGCCTCGCTCCACAGCAGACTGATGGCAAAGCCCACCAGCAGTGCTGCCGCCACCAGATTCATGGCGTTATGTACGGCGGCCTGCAGCGGGTTCAACCGCCGCTTGCCGCCCTTTGCTACCCGCAGGTTTGCTTTGCGCTGCGGCTGCGGTGCCCTGCGGCGGCGCACCGCGTTACGATCATATGCTGGCTGACCCATGGTTTCTCTCCTCCTCACAATGCCGGTGCTTCCGGCATCTCAGCATTTTTCCAGCACACGCAGGTGGGCGGAACGGCTGCGCCGGTTCTCCTCCAGTTCCTGCATATCAGCTTCAATGGGTTTGCGGGTGATAAGCTTTGCCTTTGCCTTGCCGCCGCATACACACACCGGAAACTCCGGCGGGCAGGTACAGGCTGTGGACCAGCGGCGGAACTTGTTCTTGACCAGCCGGTCCTCCAGAGAGTGGAAGGTGATCACGCACAACCGGCCGCCCGGTGCAAGGTGATCGAAAATGGTATCCAAGCCCTCTTCCAGCGCATCCAACTCATGGTTCACTGCAATGCGCAGTGCCTGAAAGGTGCGGCGGGAGGGGTTCTTGTTCTTGCGGCGCTCTGCCGGGGGCATGGCGCTTGCCACGATATCTGCCAGCTGCAGGGTGGTCAGGATGGGAGCGGTTTCCCGCGCCTCCACGATCTTTCCTGCGATCTGCCACGCATAGGGCTCCTCGCCGTAATCCCGCAGGATGCGGGCCAGTTCCTCGCGGCTCTCGGTATTCACAAGGTCAGCGGCGGTCTCGCCCTGTTGGCTCATGCGCATATCCAGCGGCGCGTCCGCTCGGTAGGAAAAGCCCCGGGCGGCATCGTCCAGCTGATGGCTGGAAACGCCAAGATCCAGCAGTGCGCCGTTGATCTTTTCAATGCCCAGCTGCTCCAGAGCTTGTCCGGCATAGCGGAAGTTGATCTGCACCACGGTGGCAGGCAGGCCCGCCAGCCGGGCCCGGGCCGTCTGCACGGCATCGGGGTCCTGATCCAGCGAGATGAGCCTGCCGCCCTGCTCGCCGTTCAGCCGCAGGGCGATCTGGCGGGAGTGCCCCGCGCCGCCCGCCGTGCCGTCCAGATAGGTGCCTGCCGGGTCGATCTTCAGGCCGTCCAGGCACTCGTTCAGCAGCACCGGGACATGCTCAAACGAGGCCGGGTCAAAGGGCTGTGCTGTTTTTTCTGTGTCCATGTTCCCAGCCTCCTTTCAAAACTCAGATAAGATCCTGCATCTCCCGCCCTTTTCTGCCCGGAGCTGCTGCCCGGGAAAGCGGCCTGCGGCCTGCCGGGAGTTTGTGGCCCGGTCAGCCCTGAGGATACAATTTTATTGTAACAAAACAGGCCCCTGATTGCAAGAGTTTCCCTTTTGTTTTTTCTCTCAAAATGTACCAAAAAAAGCCCCTGCAAGCCGTCGTTTTTGCTTGCAGGGGCCGGAAGCTCTCACCGGGAAATTTCACATTCCCGCATCAGAGCTGTTTCCGGGGGCTCTGGCGCAGGTTTGCACGGACATTTTTGACCTGTGCGGCGTTCTCCGCCATCGTCTCTTCCGTGGTCTTGAGCATATTATCACAGTAGTCGGTCACAGTCTGGCGGACAGTGCGGGCCTCGGTCTGGGCGGCGGAGACGATCTCCGACGCGCACTGCTGGGCCGCCTTGACGATCTCGGCCTCGCTCACCAGCACACGGGCGCGCTCCTCGGCCTTTTTTACAATGGCCTGCGCCTGTGCGTTGGCCGATTCGATGAGCTGGGCACGGTCGCTGACAATGGACTGGGCCTGCCGCAGCTCCACAGGCAGGTTCTGGCGGATCTCATCCAGATAATCCCGGATCTGCTCCACATCCACGATGCGCTTGCCGCCCGAAAGGGGCATTCCGGCGCTCTCCTCCAGCGTATCCTCAATGGTATCCAAAAGCTCGTTTACGTTCATTCCGCATCTCCCTCTCCGGCGCTCTGCCGGGGCTTACCATACTTCCACAGCAGGACTTTGCCGTATTTATACTGTTTTTTCAGGGTCATGCCGCCCACCTCGGCAGGCAGCACCAGGCCGGTCTCACTCTCGCAGATCACGATGCCGCCCGGGGCCAGGCATTTGTCCACGCCGGGCAGGATCTTTTCCAGCGTGCCGGTGTGGAAGGGCGGGTCCAGCAGCACGATGTCGAACTGCTCATGGCAGGCGGAGAGATACCGTGCCGCCTCGCCGATGTTGACCCGGCTGCGGTCAAACACGCCGCAGTTCTTGCAGTTCTTCATCACGATGTTCACGGCCTCCCGGTTCTCGTCCAGGAACACGCACCGGGCCGCACCCCGGCTCAGGGCCTCAATGCCCAGCTGGCCGCTGCCTGCGTAGAGGTCGAGCACCCGGGCACC
>OIBF01000487.1_pt1 | contig 12722 bp, 10 predicted proteins | sample 1580921 | NCBI WGS metagenome assembly OIBF01 (sample SAMEA3882506, study PRJEB24775) | human gut metagenome | biome: human-associated habitat; feature: intestine environment; material: feces | place: Netherlands | collected 2009/2010
CCATCCCACTCTTCCACCACCGCTTCTGTCAGGCCGGGCACGGCGGCGGCCTCTTCCACCGCGGCAAAGCGCCCATATTGCTCCCGGTATTCGATGATGGCCCGGGCGCGCTGTTCCCCCACCCCCGGCAGGGTGCAGAGAGCGTCCTGCCCGGCGCTGTTCAGATCGACCCGCGCCAGCTGGATGAGCGGTGTTTCACTCCCGGCTGCACGGCCCGGCCCTGTCTGCCGCGGAACGGCAAACCCAAACGCCAGCGCAACGCACACCGCGCAGACAAGGGCCGCTGTCCACAGAAATCTCTGTTCCGTTTTTGTGAGATTGGCTTTCTTCATCTCATTGTACCCGACTTTCTCTGAAAAAGAAAGCCCTCTGCGGAGAATTTGCAGAGAGCTTTACAATGATTTTACGCAGAAGTTTCCGCACGGCGCACCATGCCGTACAAAAGCTCTGCCGCTGCACCGGCATCGTGGTCGGTCAGGGTCATCCGGTTGGCGGCAAGGCGCAGTTCAGGCGCGGCATCCGCAGGCACAACGCTCTCCCCCGCCAGATGGACAAGGTCGAGCATCTGGGTGCAGCCGGCCAGCACCGTCAGCTGCTCGGCGGCATAGCCGGAGGGAGGGCAGACGGCGTTGAGCATAGCACTGCCTGAGACAAGGCCCGGGGTAAGCACCAGCGTATCCGGTGCAAGGCGCTCCGCATGCAGGAAAGCTGCCGCGTCCCCCAGCGCCTTTTGCAGTGTGGGCAGAATGGGCATCTGCTTTTTGTCCTGATAAAACAGGATGCGCAGAACGTCCTCACCCTTGACATCAGCGGCGTTGCTCAGCACAAAGGGAGTCCACTCCTGCTTGAGGTGGAACACCAGCCCTTCGCTCATCCGCACAGCGCGGGTGGAGCCATCGCGCATCTGCAGGGCAATGCCAACGCCGGACAGGGAGGGCAGCTTCTTCAGGACAGACTCCTCCATCCCCTCAAAGCTGCACAGCGCGGTGCCGGAGCCCTCCGAAAAGTTGTAGGCCAGTGTGCCGCCGCAGACCAGTGCGGGCGCACTGATCCGCACCCCGCCCAACAGAGAGCGGACCGCCCGGGGTGAGCGCTGAGAGAAAACGGTCAGCCTGCCGCCCCTGCTGGCAAAAAGCTGCAGCACGTCCCGCTGGAGCTGGGGCAGGTTGCCTGCGGCATCCAGCAGCAGGCTGTCCAGATCACAGAGGACTAAGGTCTGGTCAATGGTCGTCTCTTTCATAGGGTATTTCCTCCTGTGCGCTGACGGAGCGTGGTCAAGAAGCGGGTGAAGTAATCCGGCAGCTCAGAATCGAACCGCAGGTGTTCCCCCGTGATGGGGTGAATAAACCCCAGCGTTTTTGCATGCAGGCACTGCCCATGCAGGCTGGTGATGCAGTTGTGGGGGCCGTACACCGGGTCACCTGCCACCGGGTGGTGGATGGAAGCCATGTGAACGCGGATCTGGTGGGTACGGCCCGTTTTCAGGCGGCACTCCAGCATCGTAAACTCGCCCAGCCGTTCCAACACCTTGTAGCCGGTATAGGCGTACTTTGTGTGGGGCTCACTGGCCGGATAGACCGCCATCTTCTTGCGGTCGGTCTTGCTGCGGCCCAGGTTGCTCTCCACAAAGCCCTCATCCTGGGCAAAGCCGCCATAGACGATGGTATTGTAGGCCCGCTCCACGCTGTGCACTGCCATCTGCTGGGAAAGGCCGATGTGGGTTGCATCATCCTTTGCCACCACCAGCAGACCGCTGGTGTCCTTATCGATGCGGTGGACGATGCCGGGCCGGATCTCGCCGCCAATGCCGGAAAGGCTGCCCTTGCAGTGCCACAGCAGGGCGTTGACCAGCGTGCCGTCCTGGTTGCCGGGTGCGGGGTGCACCACCATGCCCTTGGGCTTGTTGACCACCAGCAGATGGGAGTCCTCGTAGACGATCTCCAGCGGAATATCCTGCGGCACGGCCTCGATGGGCTTTGCGTCCGGGATCTCCAGCAGCACGGTGTCCCCTGCCTTGAGCTTCAGGCTTTTGGCCACAGTCTTGCCGTTGCACTGCACATGCCCCTCGGCCACCAGCGCCTGCAGCGCCGAGCGGGACAGGCCGGTGTCCTCGCCGCTGAGAAAGCGGTCGATACGCTGACCGGCAGTCTCCTGCTCTACGATAAATTCACGCTGTTCCATGGTTTACTGCTCCTTAGCGGCATCATCGGCGTGGAGCTCATCCAGAAAGATCACCAGCACCCACAGTGCCACGCCCACGCAAACGCAGATATCTGCAAAATTGAACACGGCAAAGCGCATGAACAGCAGGTTGATGTAGTCCACCACCTCGCCGTTAAGCACACGGTCGATCAGGTTGCCGATGCCGCCGCCCAGCACCAGCACCAGCGCTGCCTGCTGCAGGCGCTTGCCGCGGCTGCGGAAAAACAGGCCATAGGCGACCGCCAGCAGCGCCGCGCTTGTGGCGATGATCAGGAACAGCTGCTTGCCGCTGAGCAGGCTGAAGGCCATGCCCTGATTGAGCACAAACCGCAGCTCCACCACATGGGGGATGAGCGGCATAGCGCCTACCGGCTGCAAAACCTGCACCGCCCACAGTTTGATCAGCTGGTCGATGCCGACCAGTGCCGCCACAGCCGCCAGATTGAAGAGTACAAATGCCATTAGCTACCTCGTTTCTGTTATAAAAAACGGCGCTCCCCGGTCAAGGGAGCGCCGCCCTTTTTACAAAACAGATTTGTATTGATGCGGGACGCTTATGCTTCCACAACGCTGGCGCAGCGTGCGCACAGGGTGGGGTGTGCGGGGTGGCTGCCGATGGAAGCAGAGTACTTCCAGCAGCGCTCGCACTTGTCGCCGGTGGCGTGTGCAGCTGCAACGCCCAAGCCCTCGACAGCGCTGGCAGCGCCGCCCTCGCCCTTGACCAGTTCCACATGGGAGACGATCATCAGGTCGGCCAGCTCGTCCATGGGGATGCTGTTCAGCAGGTCATAGACGGCATCGTTGCAGTACAGGGTGACGGCAGCTTCCAGCGAAGCACCGATGGTCTTCTCGGCACGGGCCTGCTCCAGCACCTTCTTGACCTCGTCGCGCACAGCGATCAGCTGTGCCCACTTTGCCTTGAAGGCATCGTCGGCGGCGTACTGGCCAGCCTTGGGCATCTGCTCGAACACCACATACTTGTTCATGCCCTCGGTCTTGGGCATGAAGTCCCAGATCTCCTGACTGGTGAAGCACAGGATGGGGGCAATGATCTTGTCCAGCGCAACAAGGATCTTGTACATAGTGGTCTGGGCGGCCTTGCGGGCGGTGCCGTTGGTGCAGTACAGACGATCCTTGGTGACGTCCAGATAGAAGTTGGACATGGCCACCACGCAGAAGTTGTACACAGCGTGGTAGACCTTATTGAAGTCGTACACAGCGTAGCCTGCGTTGGTGTTGACGATCAGGTCATCCAGCGCAGCCAGTGCCCAGCGGTCGATATCCTGCAGCTGGTCGTCTGCCACACAATCGGTGTTGGGGTCAAAGCCGTCCAGATTGCCCAGAATGAAGCGGGCGGTGTTGCGGATCTTGCGGTAAGCCTCGCTGAGCTGCTTGAAGATGTTCTTACCGGCACGCACGTCCACGGTGTAGTCGGAAGAAGCCACCCACAGACGGATGATGTCTGCGCCGTAGTCCTTGATGATCTCGCTGGGCTCCACGCCGTTACCGGCGCTCTTGTGCATCTGCTTGCCCTGCTCGTCCACGACCCAGCCGTGGCACAGCACGGACTTATAGGGTGCGCAGCCCTTGCTTGCAACGCTGGTCAGCAGGCTGGACTGGAACCAGCCGCGGAACTGGTCGCCGCCCTCCATATACATGTCGGCCGGGAAGCTCAGCTCCGGGCGCTCCTCCAGAACGGCAGCGTGGGTGGAACCGGAATCGAACCAGACATCCATGATGTCGGTATCCTTGGTCCACTCGGAAGCGCCGCACTTCTCGCAGACTTCACCTGCGGGGATGATCTGCTCTGCCTCATACTTGTACCAGGCATCGGAGCCCTCCTTGCGGAACAGCTCGCTGACAGCCTTGATGGTGGCATCGGTGATGTGGTAAGCGCCGCACTTCTTGCAGTAGAAAGCCGGGATGGGCACACCCCAGGTACGCTGACGGCTGATGCACCAGTCGTTGCGGTCACGGACCATGCCCTTCATGCGGTCGTGGCCCCAGTCAGGCATCCACTTCACGGTGTCGATGGCCTTGTAGACATCGTCACGGAACTTGGCAACAGAGCAGAACCACTGCTCGGTGGCACGGAAGATGATGGGGTTGTGGCAGCGCCAGCAGTGGGGGTACTGATGCTTGATGTGCACCTGACCCATGATGACACCGGCTTCGGTCAGGTCGGCCAGAATGGTCTTGTTGGCAGCCCAGACACGCTGGCCTGCGTACTTGCCGGCCAGGTCGGTCAGGTAGCCGCCATCGTCCACGGGGACGGTGATGGGCACCTGGGGGTACTTCTGGCAGACGTTGAAGTCGTCCACGCCGTGGCCGCCTGCGGTATGAACGCAGCCGGAACCGCTTTCCAGCGTGACGTGGTCGCCCAGAATGACCCAGCCCTCCTTGGGCAGGTAGACGTGGTTGTAGCGCATCAGCTCGAACTCAGCGCCGGAAACGGGCTCGCCCACGATCTCGTAGTTCTCGATGTGGCAGGCATCCATGACGCTCTTGACCAGATCGGTCGCCATGATGTGGTACTCCTCGCCGATCTTGACGAAGGAGTACTCGAACTGACCGTTCAGGCAGATGGCCTCGTTGGCGGGCAGGGTCCAAGTGGTGGTGGTCCAGATGACGAAGTAGGTCTTATCCATGGGGATGCCGTACTTTGCCAGCACACCGTTGGGATCCTGCGAGACGTGGAAACGCACAAAGATGGAATCGCAGTCGTCCTCGCCGTACTCGATCTCGGCCTCAGCCAGTGCGGTGCGGCAGTCCGGGCACCAGTACACGGGCTTCAGGCCCTTGTAGATGTAGCCCTTCTTGGCCATCTCGCCGAAGATCTCGATCTGGCGGGCCTCGAACTCAGGCTTCAGGGTCAGGTAGGGGTGCTCAAAGTCACCGATGACGCCCAGACGCTTGAACTGGTCGCTCATAATGTCGATATGCTCGGTGGCGAACTTTTCGCAGATCTGGCGCAGCTCCAGCTTGGAGATGTCCTTCTTCTTCTCGCCGACGGAGGACAGAGCCTTCAGCTCAATGGGCAGGCCGTGGGTATCAAAGCCGGGCACATAGGGAGCCTGATAGCCCTCCATGTTCTTTTCGCGGATGATGATATCCTTGATGATCTTGTTCAGGGCGGTGCCCATGTGGATGTTGCCGTTTGCATACGGAGGGCCGTCGTGCAGGACAAACTTGGGCTTGCCGTCGTTGTGCTTGATCAGGTTGTTGTACAGGTCGTTCTTCTCCCAATCCTCCAGCATGGCGGGCTCCTTCTTGGGCAGACCGGCACGCATCTCAAACAGAGTCTTGGGCAGATTCAGGGTACTGTCGTACTGAGACTTATTCTTAGCCAATGGTTACACACTCCTCTAATTTACTAAAACGCTTTGGGATCACTCGCTGAACTTCACGCCCTTAAAAGCGGCGTAGTCCGGCGCTGCAGCCTCATCCTCGGCGGCAGGGGCCGGGGGCGGGTCGAGCTTGAGCTGGCTCTCGTCCTGTGCCCAGAACTCTTCGCTGGTCTTTTCATCCGCAGGGGTCTCGTCCTCAGCATTTACATCCGCTGCAGCGGGCTGTGCCTCTGCGATCTCCTCGGTCACAGCGGCGGCAGTGGTATCAGCAGTTGCCGCCTCATCCTCGGCAGGAACATCCTCAGCGGGTTCCTCCTTCTGGAACTCAGGCAGGCGGCTCAGAGACTCAACATGGCTGCGGTACAGGTTCAGCACATCGGACTTGAAGCGGGTCACCTCCAGCCGGACGCGGTCATACTCGCGCTCCTGGGCAAGCTTTTTCTCGTTTGCCTCGTTGATGATCTCATCCGCGCGGTCACTGGCTTTTTGCAGCAGCTCGTTGGCATCACGGATAATATCATCACCGCGCAGATTTGCGCGATGCAGGATCTCTTCCGACTTCTGGTTTGCTTCCCGGATGACATTCTCACCCATCCGCTGGGCATTGATCAGCGCGCTCTTGAGCATATCGCCGTCAGCCTCGTAGCTCTCCATTTCCTTGTGCAGACGCTGATTCTCGGCAGTCAGCTCAGCGATCTGGCGGCGCAGCTCCTCAGCCTGATCTTCATCCTGCTTCAGCTGCTCCTCTACTTTATCCAGGAAACGGTCCACCTCTTCGGTCCGGTAGCCGCGGATGTTCTTTTCAAACTGTGCAGCACGCACATCCTGCGGGGTCAGCATAGTGGTTTCCTCCCTTTTCATTCAATATTGAAAAAACTCGATGATCGATCGGTCTTTTTTGCTTTTTCCAGGCAGGGCTGTCAGGCCAAAGCGCCCCTTGCCGCGCACCGTGAATACATCACCCTCATACACCGGGGCGTGGGCACTTTCGGCAGGCAGATGGTTGATCTCCACCCGGCCCGCCGCGATCCACTCACACGCCTGCCCGCGGCTGCAATGGAGCATGGCCGCAAGCACAGCGTCCAGCCGCAAAGAGGACACGGTGGCTGTCTGCGTTTTGCGCTCTGCCTGCGGGAATTCGGGTACCTCATCCAGCGAAAGCAGCGTGGTGGTGACCTCTGTCCGGCCCACCTGCAGCAGTTCCCGGCAGATGAGCTCCCCAGCCGTTTCCAGCGCAAAGACATAGGCAGTGCCCGGTGTATCGGCCGGGAGTACGATGTCTCCCAGCGCTTCACGCCGCAGCTCCAGCCCCATCAGGCTGCCCAGATAATCCTTGTGGCCCGGCAGTGCCGCCCCGGAAAGGGCGCGGCAGGTCAGCTTCACGCAGCACAGCGGGCTTGCAGGGTAGCAGCCCTCCGGTTCCAGGCAGAGCAGCTTCCGCTCTGCTCCGGGCCAGCCGCCCTCAAAGTGATAGTCGCTCTCCGGCACATCGGCACGGTTCAGCGCCGCGCGGGCCAGATCCTGTTCCCTGTCGCTCAAAAAGCCGGAGTAGCGGGCAATGCCGCGTCCCTCGGCCGCGCGGGCCAGATCTTCTATATGCCGCATCAGAAAGCGCTCTTCATCGGTGCGGGCGGGCACAAAGCCCCGCACTGCCCTGGGAGCAGGATCAATAGAATGCGCCATTGTTCTCCAGCTCGTCCAGCAGATCGCCCATAATGTCCACGTTGTACGGGGTAATGATGAAGGTGCTGTTGGCAACGCGCTTGATCTGGCCGTTGTTGGCGTAAGCCACACCGGACAGGAAATCCACCAGACGGCGGGAAACTTCCTTGTTGGTAGACTCCAGATTCAGCACGACCGTGCGCTTGTTGTTCAGGTGGTCTGCAATGGTGCTGGCATCCTCAAAGCGCTCGGGCTTTACCAGAACGACCTTAAGCTGGGTGGTGGCGTGGATGTTGACCACCTTGTTCTTCTTCTGGGCACCCTCCACCGGCTCTTCCTCTGCATCGTCCATGCCAACGCCGAGACCGCTGTTGTTGTTCACCATCTGGGGGCCGTCATCGATGTACTGATCGTCGTAATCGTCCTCACCGCCGAAAAGGCCCTTTTTGAGACTATCCACGAAAGACATAGTATCTGCTCCTTTCATTCGGGCAGCCGCAGCTGCCTGGCGCCTTTTGCAAAAGAGATGCAAATAGCTTTTACTATTATCGGATTTTTTGCCGCAGATGTCAATAACTACAAAAGTTTTCCATCATACAAATTTTGTCCGGAGACAATAATCTCGTCATAAAGCCGAACCTGACTGACAGAACCAGCCGTTCCGCTGGGCAAAACGATGAGGTCATCGCCATCCGTGATCTGCGGATGGGCATCGTCCACAGGGTCGATGCGGCAGAAGTGGGCCAGGTTGCCGTACTTCACATACACGCCGGGGATGTAGTTCTCACCCTGACCTTCTGCCTCGGAGCCGTCCTCCTTGAGGTAGTGCACCGCAGCAGCAGGCACCCGCAGGCCGGTGTTGCGTCCCACGATGATCTGGGCATCGGCACAGTTCAGCCGGAGCACATCGCCGTTGATGATCTCGCAGGAGAGGACGAAACGGGCAATGTCGTTTTCCGCATCAATGTTCACCTCGCTGACCTTTGCCTTGAGGGGCGTTTCCACCTGACCGGGAAAGCGGATCTCAACGCTCTTGGTCAAGGGCTTGCCGTCCCTGCCCAGCAGCTTTTCCGCCTGTTTGGCCGAGCACACCCCGGCATAGTACCAGGTAAAGCCTGAAACGATCTTTCCCGCGCAGCCGTCCAGCGCGATCTCCGGGGAGGATTCGACGTAAGCTTTCAGGTTGGCTGCATCTAGGGCAAGGATATCGGCAGAACCAGCGTTCAGCCGCCCGGAGCTGGAGCTGCGGATGAAATAGCCCGTCTGCGTGGCCGTGATCTGGGACGGATTGCCCAGCTGGGACTGCACCGTGGCGGCCTGCTGGGTCAGCGCGGTGATCTGGTCGGAGAAGCTGGCCACCTCGCCGGTGATGACCCAGAGCTTGTTCTGGGCCAGAATGTAATTTTCCTTCTCCGCATCGGTATCCTCGTAGTCCCCTGCATCCAGCGAATCCATCAGGTCGTACAGAGCAGCGGAACGGTTCTTGCGCAGGGATTCCAGCTGCACCGAAGTGGTGTTCTGGGAGCGCTGCAGCAGGTCGATCTGGTCATTGATCTGGGTCAGCTGCTGGCGCAGGGTGGCCTGCGCTGCATCGCTGTAGATCTCAGCTACCGCTGTGCCTGCCGAAACACGCTCGCCGTCTGCCACCAGATATCCCAGCGTGCCGCCGCCCGCAACGTAACTTTCCTCAAACAGGAGCACGCCTTCGGCATCCACGGTGTCCTCCACCGTAGCCAGCAGGGCGGTCTCGTAGGTATTGGGCGGAAACAGCACCTGCATTGCCTGATAGCCCACATACAATGCCGCCAGCAGCAAAAACACGATAACGACAGCGGCCAGCGTTTTCAGTGCGCCGGAAATGCCCTCGCGGTTTTCTTCCTGCATATCGCTCATCCTTTCGCTAAAAATTCATTTGTGAGACGTGCGGCCTGTTCCCGGACATCCGGGGCCGAGGCATCCAGCCAGCAGATGCCTTCCATGTGGCGGAACCAGGTCAGCTGGCGCTTGGCATAGTTGCGGGAAGCCTGTTTCAGCTTCTCCACACAAGGGGCAAGCGCACTCTCCCCCGCAAAGTAGGGGAAGAATTCTTTGTATCCGATGGCCTGGGCTGCCGTCTTATAAGTGTCCCGGTGTTCCCACACACGTTTTGCCTCGTTCAGCAGATCCTGCTCCATCATCAGATCCACCCGCAGGTCGATGCGGCGGTAGAGCTGGGAGCGCTCCGGGAAATCCAGCCCAAGGATCAGAGAACGGTAGGGCTTTTCGGGCGGGCGTGAGTCTGCTTTCTGCTCACTGAGCTTTTTCCCGGTGGCGCGGTAATGCTCCAGCGCCCGCAGCACCCGGACATGGTTATTCGGGTGGATGGCCGCCGCCGCTTCGGGGTCCACTGCCTGCAGCTCCGCATACATGGCTTCCGGGCCTTTTTCATTCAGTTCTGCGGCCAGCTGTTCCCGCAAACCGTCCGGCGTTTTCTCAGCAGCAAAGCGGACACCATACAAAAAGCTCTGGACATAGAGCCCGGTGCCGCCCACGAGGATGGGCAGATGTCCTCTGCCGGAGATCTCATGCTCCAGCGCTCCGGCCAGCGCGGTGAAATCTGCCACGCTGAACGGTTCATCAGGCTGCAGGATATCCACCCCATGGTGCGGAATGCCGCAGGTCTCCTCGGGGGTCACCTTGGCGGTGCCCACATCAAGACCTTTGTAGATCTGCATCGAATCGGCGCTGATGATCTCCCCGCCGAACTGCTCGGCCAGTGCAACGCCCAGCGCGGTCTTGCCGGAAGCCGTGGGGCCGACCACGGCCAGCACCGGGTGCTTATTGTTACACGATCCGTCCAAACTGTTTTTCCAGCTCCTTCCGGGTCAATTTAAGGACACAAGGCCGACCATGGGGGCAGAAGGGCGGTACCTCGCCCGAGAGGATCTTTTCAGCCAGTGCCATCAGCTCCTGCGGGGAGGTCTTATCCCCCGCCTTGATGGCCGCGCGGCAGGAGATGGAATGGAGCACCCACTCGGTCTTTTCGCTCAGGGCATCGCGGCTGCCCCTGGAGAGCTTATCCGCCAGCTCCACCAGCAGATCCTCGGCACTGCCCTGTTCCACATCCGCGGGCACAGAGCGCAGAAACACGCTGTTGCCGCCAAAGTCATCGATCTCCAGTCCGGCGCTTTCCAGCAGCTCAAGGTTGGAGAGGAGGGCAGTCTTTTCCTCCGCCGACAGCTCCACCACCAGCGGCTCCAGCAGCAGCTGGGCCGGAACATCTCCATAGTTTGCCGCCAGCTTCTCGAAAAGCTGGCGCTCGTGGGCGGCGTGCTTATCAATGATGCAGATCTCCTCCCCGCGCTCAGCGAGGATGTAGGTCTTGAAGATCTCACCCACATAGCGCAGAGGGGCAGGGCCTTCCTGCACGTCAAAGCCCAGCTGTTCCGGCGTATCCTCGGCAGCAGAGGTCTGCTGCGGAGCTGGGGCAGCAGGCATTTCCTCCTTGGGGGCAGGATCCCATGCCGCCATGTGGTCCTGATGTTCGGGCAGATCTGCGCTGTCCGGTTCAATGTCCAATGCACCTTCCCCCAGCGCTGCGGCAAAGGCGGGTGCTTCAGGCTCACTCTCCGTGGGAGCTGGTGCCGGGCTGTGCAGGGTGGCATCCTGCCGGATGGGCAGGCCCGATGCAACCGTTGTCCAGCTGTGCTCTGTCGGCTTTTCCTCGGCAGTGCCCGGCACAGGCAGGATATCCGGGTGGCTTGCAGGTGCCGGACGGGACAGCGGTACTGCTGCCGGTGCCGGAGTGAAGCTCCGGAAGCTCCGCTGGGGCTGAGGGGTATGCTCATGGAGCGTTCCCGGCTCAGCCTGGCCCGGAATGATGGCAGAAAGGCCTGTAAAGTTATTCTTCTTTACATCTTTTTCTATCGTGTTATCATTTATTTCCAATTTGTTGGATTCTTCATCTTTTTTGTCCTCTTCAAAGGCAAAACGCCGCTCTCCGGTGCCCGGTTGGGCCAGTGCCAGCTTGACAGCGTGATAAACGAGGTCAAAGATATCGTTTTCCCGGGCAAAGCGCACCTCAGTCTTGGCCGGGTGGACATTGACATCCACAAGGTCAGCGGGCATTTCCAGAAGCAAGATTCCTCCAGGGAACTTGCCCTGCATCGTGGTGCCTTTGAACGCTGTTTCCATGGCCGCCATCATGGTGCGGTTGCGGACATAGCGCCCATTGATGTAGAAATACTGCATACTGCGGCTGGCGCGGCAGCTCCTGGGCTGGGTGATGAGGCCCCACACCCGGTAGACCCCCTCCTGATTGTCCAGCTCCATGAGGTCACGGCTGAATTCCCGGCCCAGCACCGCGTAGGCGGCACTGCGCAGCTTGCCGTCACCGGGGGTGACATACTGCAGCTTGCCTTCCCGGACAAACTTGAAGCTGACCTCGGGGTGGCTCAGGGCCACATGGGCCACAATATCCGCCACAAAGGTACCCTCGCTGGAATCCTTTTTGAGGAACTTCATCCGAGCCGGGGTGTTGTAGAACAGATCCTGCACCCGGATGGTGGTGCCCACGCCGCGTGCACCGGGCTCCAGCGGATAATCCTCGCCGCCCTCGATGCGGTAGACGGAGGCGCACTCGTCGTTCTCAGTACGGGTCAGTACTTCTACCCGCGCCACGCTGGCAATGGAAGCCAGCGCTTCTCCACGGAAGCCCAGGGTGTGGATATGGTTCAGGTCATCCTCCGTCCGGATCTTACTGGTGGCGTGGCGGATGAATGCCGTGGGGATATACTCTGCTTCAATGCCTGAGCCGTTGTCGCTGATTTCGATCAGCTTCACGCCGCCTGATTCAATGGTCACGGTGATCTGGCTTGCCCCGGCATCAATGGCGTTTTCCAGCAGCTCCTTCACCACGGAAGCAGGCCGCTCCACCACCTCACCGGCTGCAATGAGCTCTGCCGTGTGCTTGTCCAGAACATGGATGACTGCCATATTCGTTCCCTCCCCTGTTTTTTAGGATTTTTCAGGAAATCAGCCGTTCAGGCTGCCCTTCAAGGTCTTTTTCAGCTCGTACAGGAAATTCAGCGCTTCAATGGGGGTCAGCGTTTCCACATCCAGCGCATCCAGTTTTTCCAGCACCTCGCTGGGCACTGCGGGAGAGTTATACTCCTGCAGCGCATCAAAGTCCATCTGCTCCACCTTGTTCTTGGGGGCAGTGGCTTCCAGCGCGCGCAGCACCTCGTGGGCGCGGCGGGTCACGCTGCCGGGCAGACCGGCCAGCTTTGCCACCTCGATGCCGTAGCTGTCATCGGCCGGGCCGCGGACGATCCGGCGAAGGAACGTGATATCTTCGCCGCGCTTTTTGACCGCGATGTTGTAGTTCTTCACGCCCTCCAGAATGCCTTCGAGGTCGGTCAGCTCGTGGTAGTGGGTGGCGAACAGCGTCTTGGCCTTCAGCTTTTCGGCGCAGTGCTCCAGCACCGCCCGGGCGATGGACATGCCGTCAAAGGTGGAGGTGCCGCGGCCGAT
>OIBF01000491.1_pt1 | contig 12656 bp, 9 predicted proteins | sample 1580921 | NCBI WGS metagenome assembly OIBF01 (sample SAMEA3882506, study PRJEB24775) | human gut metagenome | biome: human-associated habitat; feature: intestine environment; material: feces | place: Netherlands | collected 2009/2010
GCCTCATCGCATGCCCTATCTCGGAGAGATACCCACGCTGAAGAAGCTCTCCCTGCATTTTCCACCCAAAGGCATCTGGAGCAAGATACGGTCCATCTGGCGTGTATGGGGAATGACCCACGACATCCAGCAGGATGGCATCAACATCTTCCATGGCCTCAGCAACGAACTGCCGCTCAACATCGGCACACCCCAACAACGTGAGACAAAGCTGGGAGAAGACAGATGCAAATACCTAGTTACTATCCACGACCTCATCTTTATCCACACCCCACAGTATTATCACTGGATAGACCGAAAGATATACAACTATAAGTTTCGACGTGCCTGCCAGTGCGCCGACCGCGTGATAGCCGTAAGCGAATATACCAAGCAGGAAATCATGCACTACTATCACACCCCAGAGGAAAAGATAGACGTGGTGTACCAAGGCTGCGACCCTGTCTTTGCCCAAGACATTGAGTCCAGCAAACAGGAAGAGGTAAAGCCAAAATACCAACTGCCCGACCAATATGTGCTCTACGTAGGAAGCATCGAGGAGCGCAAGAACCTGATGCTGGTGGCAAAGGCTATGGCAGAAATCAACCAAATGGCAAAAGCCAATGAGGAAAAGTGCAATATAGCCAAAATCCATGTGGTGGCTGTAGGCAGAAGAACCCCTTATGTAGACGAGATACAAGCCTACCTCAAGGAGCAAAGCATTGAGCATCTTTTCCACTTCCATCATCAGGTACCTTACGAAGACCTGCCATCCTTCTATAAGCTGGCACGCAGTTTTACCTATCCTTCTCGCATCGAGGGATTTCGGCATCCCCTTGCTCGAAGCCATCACAAGTGGCATACCTACCATCGGATGCACAGGGTCTTGCCTGGAAGAGGCAGGAGGACCTGGCGGAATCTATGTGAATCCCGATGATGCCCAAAGTATGGCAGAAGCCATCGTGCGCACTTGTACCGATGAGCAACTGCGCCAAGACATGATAAAAGCCGGCAAGACTTATGCCCTCAACTTTACAGACGAGAAACTAGCCTGCGACTTAATGAACACATACGAAAAGTTATAAGGGGTCACCTGCAAAAGCGTGTGGATGCAGGTGATCCCAATTATGTTTAGTACCTTTGCACCTATACACAATATAAGCTTTAACATTTATTGTTTATCTTGCATGCAAGATAATGGCAACAAGGATGTTATAATATATAGAAAGTAAGAAGTAAAGAAAGAACAAAAAGTCAAAAGAAAGTAATATAAAAGGATAAAAGCAGTTATGAATAAGAAGCAATTGAAAATTGTAACAGGAGTAGCTATTGCAGTTCTAATCGTATCCATCATTCCCATGTTATGGATAAGCCAGTATCTTCATCCATTTGCGGATGATTATGTCTTTGGTGCAGAAGTATATAAGATTTGGAATGAGACCCATTCATTTCCGGCTTGCGTTCAGACAGCCTGGAATGTAGCTATGACGATGTATCATACATGGCAGGGCACCTATTCCGCCTGCTTTCTCATGGCTCTACAACCAGGAGTATTCGGCCAATATTGGCTTGGAACATTCATCTTGATTTCCAGTTTGGTGACCTCCACTTACACCTTATTATATATGGTTATGCGAAAATTACTCCATTCGTCCAGATTGGAATATCTCTTCGTATCTACCCTCTTCGTTCTGATGACCATCCAGTTTACATGGTCATACTACGATGCATTCTATTGGTATAACGGGGCGATGTACTACACTTTATTCTATAGCATGTCTCTGTTTTTAGCATCTCTGCTCATAGGATATCAATTAAGTAGTTCCAAGTTCAAGAAAGCCCTTATCGGAGGGGCTTCCATCGTTCTATCCATCATCATTGCCGGCGGAAACTTCGTGTCAGGACTTGGCATGGGAGCGATTCTGTTTGCAGCCATTCTCATCATGAAGATGGAACAAAGAAGATGGCCACGTTTATATATTACTATTCTCGCCATCTATGGCATCGCCTTCCTTTTCAGCGTGTTGGCTCCTGGTAATGCGTTCAGACAAGTTACCATAGAAAGCAAGCCAAATGTTGTCGTTGCATTCTTCATGGCAATAGGAAAGAGCTTCGAGTTCTTATCAGAATCCATCAATATCGCTCAAATTCTGATGTTGATGCTTCTTAGCCCTACCCTTGTCAAGGCGGCAAGTAGCTCGAGATTCAAGTTCTCTCACCCCTGGCTATGCATCCTGATTACCGTTACGCTTTACAGTTCATTCTTCTTCGCCCACAGCTATGCCATGGGAACAAGAGGACCGGGCAGAGTACAGAATATCTATTCGTATATACACCTGTGGTTCATCTGCATCAACATTTATTATCTTTCTGGAGCTGTTCTGAGAAAGGCTGAGGCAAAAGCGCCATTAAGCTCTGCCATTATAGATTTCGTAACGGTATCTAAGAAGAAATATGCCAACTCGCTGCAGTATGCGCCATATTGTGCCATTGTCATCTTGATATTATCCGTAAGTCTCAAGGAAAGGACAACCAACAGAACCGTTTCACTTATGCTGAAAGGAACTGCCGTGAAATTTGACAAGGAAATGAACGAGCGTGAACTGGCACTGAAGACGAATACCCAAAGTGCCATAACATTGAAGCCTCTTACGGTAAAAATGCCTTCGGATGCATTCAATGACATCATGATTTATCCAGGATATTGGATCAATCAGGGAATGGCCCGATACTACGGCAAAGATAAGATTGTTGCCTCACCAGCCGCAAACATGCAGGAATCTCCAACCATGCTTCTTGCACGTTGTAAAAGAGACGTAGGACCAGGTAATTTGAAATTTGTATATATAAAATAATTGAACTTTCGCATGTAAGCTCCACACGCCCTGAAAGGGCAGAAGCTCCTAGCCCAGGGCGTGTGGAATTTACTTGCAAGAGTTTAGCTACTTATAGCTCAGGCTTAAACTTGAGAAGTTGCTTATGGCTTAAACTTAATTCGTTTCCTATAACTCCAGCTTAAACTTGATAGGATGCTTCTTGCCATAGCGGGTCCAGAACTTGGCGCGTTCCTTCATCACATAATCCACAGCCTCATCCACGTTGTAATCTCTTACCTTGGCATATTCTGAGACCAGGATTCGGATAAATTCCTTAGGTCCCCAGAACTTTCGGAGATTATAGAGTCCTTCCTTGATGCTGATTTCTCCAAACTTCATGCGGTTGATATCCACGATGATGAAATGGAAGCCTTCATCATCCTGTTTCCACAATACGTTGCCTGGCGTAAAATCCTTATGCAGAATTTTCTTGTTGTGCATATCTGCGGCAAAACGTGCCAACGCCTTAGCCAGCTTTTCGTAGGTACCAGGGGCTGCATCACCCACTTCGTAAAGGGTATGCAGGTTATCACACTGCAGGGTGATGAGATAGGTATATCCCAGGAGTCCGATGGCATTACGCTCTTCGATGAGCGCAATAGGCGCAGGGGTTCCGATGCCTTTCTTCTCCAATATCATCGGATATTCAAAGGCACGCTCCCCCTTAGGCTTTCTGATACCCAGGGAATAGATCAGACTGTTAGGTCCCTTTGGCACATGATAGCGCTTTACATTAATAAGGGTTCCATCAGGAACCTCCATCACCTTAATGAGATTGCGACCCGTGTAAATCACACGTCCTTCCTTCTCGAACACATCCGGGATGCGCTCGATGAAACTTCTCATCTCTTCGTATTTTGGGTTTATCTTTATCTTCATTTCTTTACAGTACTTTTATATTTTTGCCTAGGATGCTTTGGAACTCCAGGGAACATCATTTCCAAACTCTTGTCAGCTAACATCCGTGGAATGACATAAATCTTTAAATAAGTCTTATTTCTATTAACTTGCAGTGCCAATTCATCTAATGACTGCCAATCCGAACAAACCAGACATATAAGCTTCTTCAATTCTTCAAAAGATAATTTCTTTTTCTTTCTCAAAGATTCCATGTTTGAAATGCTGGTATTCGGACTTGGTATATTTGAACTTAAGCTTGCAACCTTAGAGCCTGAACTTGCAATATTACTTGGTATATTTGAATCAGAACTTGGTATATTTGGGCTTAAACTTGCAATCTTAGAGCCTGAACTTGCTATATTACTTGGTATATTTGAGCCAGAGCATGTTATATTAGAGTCTGAGCTTGCTATATTACTTGGTATATTAGAGTCATCGTTTGGAAGATAATATTTCGTTCCTCTACCATACCCATCTTGCACCAACAATCCATCTTGACACATATCTTTCAGCAAATCAGCAATCTCTGCCTTATGAATATCCAGCACAACTCTAAGGCTCTCATTAGTAACATAGCCATCAATGCAAGCCGCATTAAGTGCCAACAAACGCTTTTGCCCAATTGTCGTGATTTTTGGACCAAATATCTGAGCAAGCTTTTCCTTCGTAGCATCATCCATCAATGACTCCATCATCATTGTCAGCTCTACAATATCAGGCTGAGTTAACAATCTCAACATCGGTGCCCGCCAATTCGCAAATCGCCAACCTGCCAGAATCTTATCGACACCACTTCCCGCTTTTTCTGCCGAACCTATCTGCATAAACATCTTTTGCAGAGTCGTATTGCGACAAACGCTTGTACTCTCCTCGTAATACTGTGTCTTGGAAACCAACAAGGTGCCAGGATTAGAAAACACCATTTTATTCGAAAACAAACGCACCACCATTGTTGCATCTGCCGAATAATCGGTATGGATACAAAGATTTACCAATGCCTCACGTACAGCTATATGAGCTGGGGTTTCATCTCGGCGAATATTGTCCTTCAAAATGAAAGGCTTTGGCAAAACTGCACACAAACGAGGGAGGACACGCAAATAAAACTGAAACAAGTTTGCTTCCCAAGTTCCATCTGGGCAAATTCTATTTGTCCATCTTATCTCAGGATTATCCAAAAGTTTTTCCCGATAATCAGGAAAAAAATTAGGGCAGCACTCAGTATCTGTAATTGCATCTTCCTTACCAAACATTAACACACCTGCAAGCGTAAAGCCCTCTTCCTTCGTACTACGTTCTATACGATAAGCTCCTATCTTTTTAAGAAATTCAAAATCGGAGAGCTGTAACCAAGGATGACTTGGCTTTGCCAATTTAAAAAGTTGGCGATATTGTGCTATGGATTCCATATCAAAGTCATCCATAGAGTAATTTTTCAGAATGCGACTGTCAGCAGGACGTGAAACATCGGCATCGGCAAACATTCGCTGCACTTCTTTTTCCGTACACTTATAGTCCCCTTCGTAATTTCGCTTAAAAGTACCATTATAGGGTTGAGACGTTCTATAAACAGGACGCTGTTCTCTAGATGCACGAGGAATAAAGAATAACATAAGTTTGTGACCATTGTAATCTTCTACCACGACATCTTCTGTTTTTAACAGATTACAACTAACCGTAGCTCGATTATTCACATTATTCCAAAAGTCCTTGGTATATTTCTCTATCTGTTCATCAGATAGATTATCTATATAGAACTTACCTTTTCTTTCTATAACTCCAAGCACGATAACTCCTCCTTCACTATTGGCGAAGGCTGAGTAAGTATCCCAAAAGCTACCAGGAAATCCACCGGCAGCACTTTTAAACTCCAAGTCATCACTCTCTACGCTATTCAAGAGTGAATCCAGATAATCCTCGAAGTTTAATCTATCACGTACTTCTAACATACAATTCTTTTATATTCTTTAACAAGATACCTTCCTAGTATCTCATAGGTTGCAAAGATACGAAAAACTATCAGAAAAGCCAAATTTTAGGGAGATAATCTTTCTTCTTTCATTGATACTTGTTTTTTTATCTATTCTCTTGCAAGTTTAAAGTATATTTAGTATTTTCGCACCGATAACATCATTATCGTTTTCATAAACAAAAAGAAATCCTATGAATATTCAAAAATTGAAATATAAATTCCATAGCGGAAAAAACTGCAAACCCTGGTATTACATCAAGGAATACGTTCGTCTGTATACACCTGCCTGCATCTTGATATGGAGGGGGCAGCATTACTTGACAAAGCCAAGAAACGCAAAGACTACGATTATATCCTGAACCGGGTAAACTACTACAACAAGCTTACAGAAGATAATATCCTTCTCAACAAAGATTTATGGGAAAAGAAAGCTGTTAAAGTTGCAGAACAGCCGATGCCCCGCCAGAAGGTATATTATCTGGATACTTTGGAATATGCCCGCTGTTTTGACGGCAATAACAAATGGAATCTCCTCCCTGGTGACATCACGTATGTGGAAGATATTCCTACCATTGTAAAAAGCCGCCCAATCCATGGAGAAAACCAGAACTCCGTATTGCTCAAGATGGACAAGGTACGCCATTTTATCTTCGTGAAGGATAAGCTTTCGTTTGCAGAAAAAAAAAGACCAGGCTATCTTCAGAGGGAAAATAGCCTGCAAGGACATCCGTGTGCAATTTGTAGAGAAGTTTTTCGGAAATCCTCGCTTCGATATCGGAACCATAGATCTGATTAAGCAAGAATGGAAGAGCGACAAGATTTCCATCTACGACCATCTGAAATACAAATACGTGATGGCGCTGGAGGGAAATGACGTGGCAAGCAATCTGAAATGGATTATGTCTTCCAATTCCATCGCCGTGATGCCTAAGCCATATTATGAAACTTGGTTTATGGAAGGAACTCTGAAGCCAGACTATCATTATATAGAAGTAAAGCCTGATTTCTCTGATCTTGAGGAAAAGATGGACTATTATACTGCTCATCCTGCTGAAGCGCAAGCTATCATCAACCACGCTCACGAATATGTAGAGCAATTCAAGGATAAGCAGCGTGAGGATATCATCTCGCAGATGGTTCTGGATAAGTATTTTTCTCTGTTAAAATCTAAGGATTAATGTCTAGAAAGGATTCTATCAATTATGAAAGAACAATCCTGCCGATTATTCGATGGGCAGAATGATGATGGATAAGACGCCTAGACTGTGGCATGTAGTAGGCAGCAATCTGAATTATGCCTTCATCATCAACAACGACACAATCCTGGAAAAGACAGCCGATGGTGCCCTGGATGTTTATGATGCTCATATGAATCCGGTAAAGAACTACCGTCTGCCAGCTAAGCAGTTTGACAAAGCCATAAAACAACTTAACAGGTTCTTTAAGTAACAATAAGATGCCAGCACTTGGGCTGGCATCTTATCTTTGATAAAGTTTCATAAATAAATGCCACTAGCATATCGACTTTCAAGAATATTTCGTAACTTTGTACTCAGTCATTGCAAAAAGTAAAGAACTATGGTAAGAGAAAGAAAAAAGCGAATCTATCGCAAGCGAATACCTTATGGTATGCAGAATTTTGAGGATGTGATTGAAAGGGATTGCTACTATGTAGATAAGACTCCTTTCATCGAGGAAATAGAAGACTCTAATATGTACTTCTTCTTTATAAGGCCTCGCCGATTCGGCAAGAGCCTTACCATCTCCATGCTTGAAAATTACTATGACATCAACAAGAAAGACAAGTTTGATGAAATTTTTGGCAAGCTCTATATTGGTGAGAATCCAACTCCCGAACATAATAGTTATCTCATCATCCATCTCAACTTTGCCATTATTGTAGGCGACCTAAACGACTACAAGCATGGCATGGACAATTATTGCAGGACGCAGTTTAATTACTTCGTGGATGTATATTCTCATCTCTTACCAGAAGGTACCAAAGAAGGTCTCAACCAACAGGAAGATGCCGTCAACCAATTAAACTATCTTTGCACCCAAAGCAAAAAATCTGGTCAGAAGATTTATCTCTTCATTGACGAGTACGACCACTTCACCAATCAGATTCTTGCTCACAAGGAGCATGAGCAGAGATACCGCACACAGACCCATGGCGAAGGATATCTAAGAAAATTCTTTGATACTATCAAAGGAGCTGCAGGCGACACCCTTGCACGTGTCTTCGTAACAGGCGTTAGCCCTGTCACCATGGATGACCTGACAAGCGGATTCAATATCGGCACCAATTACTCCCTGGCTCCGGAATTCAATGAGATGACAGGATTCACAGAGGATGAAGTAAGAGATATGCTGGGCTATTACTCCAGTGTGTTGCCATTCAACCACAGCGTGGATGAACTCATCAAGGTGATGAAGCCATGGTATGACAACTATTGCTTTGCCGAAGAGGAGTACGGAAAAACTACGATGTACAATTCTGTGATGGTACTTAACTTCTTAGACAAGTACATCCGCAACAACTACGACATTCCTAAGAATATGGTAGAGAGCAATGTACGTATCGACTATGACAAAGTACGTATGCTTATCCGTCATGACAAGGAATTTACTCATGATGCCAGCATCATCCAGCAGTTGGTAACCCAAGGATTCGTCACAGGTAAGATCGTGGAGAATTTCCCTGCCGAGCGCATCAATGACCCAGACAACTTCCTAAGTCTGCTTTTCTATTTCGGCATGGTAACGATAGATGGCACATACGATGGTAGCACCAAGTTCATTATCCCTAATGAGGTGGTGCGCGACCAGATGTATACCTATCTCTTGGATACCTACAAGGAAAATGATTTGACCTATGATAGTTACAACAAGGGAAAGCTGGAAGCTCAACTAGCATATCATGGCAACTACAAGGCATACTTTGAGTTCATCGCCGACAGCCTGAAGCGTTACTCTTCTCAGCGTGACAAGCAGAAGGGAGAAGCATTCGTGCATGGTTTTACCTTGGCGATGACCAGCCAAAACCAGTTCTATCGCCCTATCTCAGAGCTAGACAACGATGGCGGTTATGCCGACATCTTCCTTTCTCCGCTCTGCGACATCTACAAGGATATGGTGGACAGTTACATCATCGAACTGAAATACTGCAAGACCAATACCGCCGATGAGCAGCTGCAAGTTCTCTTCAAGGAAGCCTCTGCCCAAATCTGCCGCTATGCCAATAGCGACATCGTCAAGGAGTCGGTCAAGACCACTAAGCTCCACAAACTCGTAGTTATCTACCGAGGAGCAGAAATGGTAATGTGCGAGGAAATAATGGAAGAATAAGGCTCAGGAGAGGTTGTCTTATCCACGGACAATCTCCCCTGAGCCTAAATTACGTTAACTTCCAAACTCTTCTCTTGGAGGAGGCATCAACGTGATACTGATTTCTCCAAGAAGATGGGGCAAGTCTTCCTTTGTCAAAGCCTCAATGGAAGAGCTGAAGCAAGAGCAGAAGGATGTGAGAGTATGCTATCTGGATGCCTTCAAGATGGTTGCCCCCGTCTTCGAACTGTGGTTCAAACGGGAATACTGCAATATCTTACCTCAATAAAACAAGAAAAACTATATAAACAGTTAATCCCCCATCACGCAGCCAAAGCGTAGTGGGGGATTACTGTTTCTGATGGAGATAAAAACATAAAGTTTCCTAAATTATACCCTAGGGTATAATACCTTTGGGTATAATTTTGTAACTTTGCAGAGAATCAAGACTTTAAGTATATGAACAAGATACCATTCGAATATGGTTCTATCGCAGAAAATGAATATTTCATTGATAGAATTGAAGATAGAAGAGACCTCAAGACTTTTCTTGGAGGAGGCATCAACGTGATGCTGATTTCTCCAAGAAGATGGGGCAAGTCTTCCCTTGTCAAAGCCGCAATGGAAGAGCTGAAGCAAGAGCAGAAGGATGTGAGAGTATGCTATCTGGATGCCTTCAAGATTTTCTCTGAGGAAGAGTTCTACAACAAGTTTGCAAGTGCAGTTCTCCAAGGAGTTTCTTCCACGATGGAAAAGAGATGGGCCGACATCGTAAAGTTCATCCAATCCATATCTCCAAGCCTCACCATCAACAGTGACCCGGTGAATGCCGTAGAAGTAAATCTAAATTTCAAGCCTTTGAAGGAAAGTGCCGAGGAAATACTCAATCTTCCAGAAAAGATAGCCAAGGCAAAAGGTATTCACGTCATCGTGTGCATTGATGAGTTCCAACAATTGGCAAACCTGCCCGACTGGAAGCGCCTGGAAGGAACCATGCGTTCGGTGTGGCAGGGACAGCACAATACGACCTACTGTCTCTATGGCAGTAAACGCCACATGATGATGGATATATTCGGCAACTCGAAGAATCCGTTCTACCGTTTTGGACAGATGATGACATTGAAGAAGATAGCCAAGGAATACTGGAAGCCTTTCATCCACGACAGTTTCTACAATTATGGCAAGTCTATCAGCGATGAAATGATAGAGCGAATCTGCAATGCCGTGCAATGCCACTCCTGGTACATGCAGCAATTCTGCTTTCTCATCTGGACTCGTACAGCAACAGAAGTAACAGAGGAAATCTATCAGTCACAGCTCACCAAGCTTCTGGATACCAATGCCGATATGTTCATTACCGATATTGATGGCATGCCTGCCTCTCAAATAGCATTCCTGCGTGCCGTCTGCATGGGAGAGAATCATTTCAATGCCCAACAGGTAGTAGCAGAATATGGACTTGGTGCTCCACGCACCATCACCAAGAACAAAAAGACTCTTGTAGAAAGAGACTTCATTGAGAAATCGGGCGATGGCTTCAAGATGGTTGACCCCGTCTTCGAACTGTGGTTCAAACGGGAATACTGCAACATTTTGCCTCAATAAGATATAGGAAAAACAATGTAAACCGATTAATTCCCCATCACGCAGCCAAAGCGTGATGGGGAATTTCTATTTTTTAGCAAAGATTAATAAGCAAATTAGCCAGTATCTCACAAAATATCAATACCTTTGTACCCATGAAACAGATTATGAAGAAATTATTTCCACATACTTTGTGGAACAGAGATACAACTTCTCTGTTGGGATGTGCAGCCAGTAAATTTATCGTATTCGATATCATCTGGTGCCTGCAGACTACTTTCACCTCTTTTTCCCTGCCAGAGGTGTATGTCAATTCCCTATTGGCAGCTCTGCTGTTCATCCTCCCATTTATGCTTACCGGTAAGAAATGGCTAGAATATCTCGTGCTCTTTATTCTAGACGGACTGCTCATCAGCAACCTGATGTATTGCCGTACCTACAACTCGATGATACCTCTGGAAAGTTATCTGCTGGCTAGCAATCTGAGCGATTTTACGGCGAGTGTGATTGACTCGATGAGATGGATAGATGCCCTACTCCCGCTATCTACACTTATCTGCATCTATTCTCTCCATAAGAGAAAGAACCGAGGAGCAGAAGCGTCTGGAAGAGAGCAAGGAGCTTACGCCCTGCGAATCAAGCAATATGCCTTAACCACACTTGCAGCATTCCTGCTTTCTGTTATTTTAATCTTTGCTAAAGGAGGACCAGAAAAGGCATTCAATAACTTGGATAATGCCAACATGTACACCTGCAAAGTGCCAATGTACACCATCTTTGGCAATTTGATACACGAAGCGAACCAACAAAAAACGGTATTTACCCCTAAGATAAAAGCAGAAATTGATAACTGGATGAAACATCAACCAGCCTATCAGCCACTCGCTGACAGTATCGCCAGGAAGAAAACCCTAGTAGTCATCTTCTGCGAATCGCTAGAAAGTTGGGAAATCAACCGTAAGGTAGAAGGTAAGGAAATCACTCCAAACCTGAACCGTTACATCGCCGACAGTCATACTCTCTATGCTCCACACGTTCTCACTCAGGTGAAAGGCGGACGCAGCATAGACGGACAGCTTCTGGTAAGCACAGGTCTGTTGCCGCTGATGAGCGGATGCTACGCCATGCAATTTCCTTTTACCCACTATCCTTCATTGGTTAAGGCGATGAAGGAAGAGCATCCCGACCTGAGTTCTTATCTGATGACGGTGGACAAGCCTATCACCTGGAACCAGTCTGTGGTGGCAGAAAACTTCGGCATCAGCCAGATGTTCTTCAACGACCAGTGGGTGAACGATGAGAAAGTGGGCAGCCGCAAGAAACTGGGCGATGTATCCTTCATGAAGCAGATTGTGGCAAAGCTCAAGAAAGGCGGAATCATGAAGAAGGGAAAAAGTAATTATCTGCAGATTGTAACTTACTCCGGTCACAACCCATTCGTCCTGCCCGACAACCTGAAGCGCATCCATTTTAAAGGCGATTATCCGGAAAAGATGCGCGACTTCATGATCATGGCCAACTATACCGACCACGATTTGGGCATCCTCCTCGACTATCTGAAGAGTCGCCCGGACTACAAGGATATGATGATTGTGATAATTGGCGACCACGAAGGTCTTGCTGCCGACCGCAAACCTATCTGCGAATCGCCAGCCGCCAAAGGCATCGTAAGCGACAAGCAGTTTACTCCTTTCATAGTTGTAAACGCTCCTGTAGGTGGAATATATAATAAGGTGATGGGACAGGTTGACCAATATCCTACCATCCTCAACCTGATGCATCTGGATCACTACAAATGGAAAGGTATGGGACAGAGCATCTTTGATCCTCGCAAATATCCTGCTGCTGTAGGTTCAGATAATATGAACGTAGAAACGACAGGTAATGTACCGGAAAAGGAAATCAAGCGACTCACCCAAGCCCATCGCATCTCGGATTTTCTGATTCGCTACGACAAAATTATAAAATAAGACTTCGATAAGACATGAACATCAAGTACAACAAAGCCCTATGGCTCA
>OIBF01000501.1_pt1 | contig 12507 bp, 12 predicted proteins | sample 1580921 | NCBI WGS metagenome assembly OIBF01 (sample SAMEA3882506, study PRJEB24775) | human gut metagenome | biome: human-associated habitat; feature: intestine environment; material: feces | place: Netherlands | collected 2009/2010
CATATACAAACGGTACAATAAATCCAATTGCAAACGCAATCATTGTCGGAAGCAGAAAAATCGGGAAATATTTTTTAATTGCTTTTTCCATAATACATTCCTTTCACTAACTGCAGCCCCTGCCAGTACCAGCCTGCACTGCAGGTGCTTCTTTTAAAAAAGGAGTAAGCGGCATGCCACTTACCCCTTTTCCCATCATCTTTGATTACTGTGCATCACCTTCATGGGCGATCTTCCACTGATTTGCCCATCCATCAACAAATGCGGTCTTTACAGCATCCCACTCACCTTAACCTGCGGTATAGGCAGTCAGGGCAGAAACAACATCCGCTCTCCAGTCATCTACGTTTGGAGTAGCATTGAAGCTCCATGCTACAGATGTTTTTCCGTCAGTCATTAACTTGTTTGCAGCCTGTGCAAATGCATTCTTTGTCTCGTAATCACCTGTAAATGTATCATATGGAGCAGTAAGTCCCATCTGATTTGTAATGGCATCACGTCCCTCGTCAGAAGTGATTACCCAATTTAAGAACTCAAGTGTTGCATCAATATCTTCCTGAGATGCCTTTGCGTTCACTGCCCAGTAGTTCTCAGTACCAACACAAAGTCCTTCATTCTCATCATCTACACCAAAGTAAATTGGCATCATGGATAAGTCATCTGCTGTAACGACATATCCGTTTTCCTCATCTGTTAACGGAGCGAACTCCCAGTCACCATTCTGGTAGAAGACTGCCTCTCCCATACCAAACTCAGACTCTGCATTTAATGCACCGGAATTTAATGTCTTAGGATCTGCTGCGGAATCAGATACATACATATCCCATACGTTTTTGAAGTTATCAAGATAAGTTCCCTTAATGGACTCTTCCCCGGCTGTAAGGTCACATCCATCATCCTTGAACTCATAGTACAGTGGCATATTGGCAAGATGTCCGGCAAATCTCCAGGAAGATCCGTCATCCAGTCCTGCGGAAGCAAATGCCTCTGTCAGGTCAGTTCCAAGTTCTTTATTGATGTCATCAATACGGGAATTGATGTCATCTGCAACTTTCTTTAAAGTATCAAAGTTGTTAATCTCATCTACCGAAGAAACTACAGCACCATCCATGCCACAGTATCCTTCCAGAATTGTCTTGTTGTAGATCAGGCCGTAGCACTCATAGCAGTTTGCAATGGCAGCTACCTTATCATCAGAGTTGATTACAAGAGACTTATCTGTCAGATGCTTGTAAAGCTCAGAGTCCTTCAGATCATATGTATAATCGTTCCATGTCTGTGCTGCGGAAGAATTTCCCACATTGAAGATGGTAGGTGCATCTGACTTTGCCATCTCGGACTGTAATGTTGTGTTGTACTGTCCGTCTGCTGCAGTAAGCACATTTACCTCTACACCGGTCTGATCGGTATAGGTCTTTGCCAGATCCTGCCAAGCTTCGTCTGTCTCTGGTTTAAAGTTTAACATGTAAACCTTTCCAGAACTCTTGCTGGTCTTGTCTCCACCCTGTGTGGATGTGCCACCCTTATCGCTTCCGCATCCTGCGAATGCTGTGACAACCATTGCGGCAACCATTAATGCTGATACAATTTTCTTTTTCATATTTTCACCCTCCTAAAATAAATACGTTCGTAGAGTTACCGTCCATACGGCAGCCCCTGGTCGAAAACGTTCACGGCAATGTTTCCGGTAACGTTTTCAGTAAGCAGAGTATACACCTTTTTTGCACAGTTTCGCAAGTGTTATTCTCATTTTTGTGAAATAAGTAAGTTTTCCTTTCTATTTTTCATGCATATTGCACAACGCTTTTCCCTTTGCTTGACATGTATAGACTGTCGATATATACTTTCATGTATAGGCAGTCTATAGTACTTATCACTGAAAGGAGGTCATATACCATGGGTATTGACAAAAATCTCGTACAGGGAAGCATGGCATTGCTGCTTCTGCGCCTTTTGGAAACGAAAGATATGTATGGCTACGAAATGATTGAAGCTCTTCGCAGCAAATCCAACAACGTCTTTGAACTGAAAGCCGGCACCCTGTACCCACTGCTCCACTCCCTGGAGAGCAAGGGCTATGTGCGGTCCTATGAGGATGCCTCTTCCGGGAAAAAACGCAGATATTACCAGCTGACAGAGGCCGGTCGGCATCATTCTTCCGAAAAAAAGCAGGAATGGATGGCTTATCAGGCTGCTGTAAGCAATGTGTTAAGTTTTGAAGGAGGAATCTGATATGGAGGAAAAAGAATATCTGCAGACCCTGGGCGAACAGATTTTAAACCCACATGCACGTACCCATGTGCTGGAAGAAATCCAGGAACACATTGACGAACAGATGCAGGATTATATAGATGCAGGAATGTCTCCGGACGCAGCAGAAAGAGAAGCCGTCCGGCAGATGGGAGACCCGGTTGCAGCCGGCACGGAATTAAACCGGATCCATCGTCCCCGGTTTCCGGGTGTTTTGTTCGGCATTGCGGTGGCTCTTACATTATCCGGAATTTTCATGCAATATATCCTGTATGGTTCTGAACCACTTAACACCACCTATTCCAACACCGTGTTTATGCAGCATGCCGTTTTCTATCAGGTGATTGGCTTCGGCATTATTCTGTTTGGGATGTTCAGCAATTACATGTGTTTATCAAAATACAGCTGGTTTTTATACGGTCTGTTTTTGGGATTCGCGCTGCTCGCCTGCTTCTTTCCGGGCACGTTCTCTTTCTGGCAGACCCGTACCTTTAGCTATTATCTGTGTCTGCTGTATCCACTGCCCTATGCACTGCTGCTATACTCCAACCGGAAAAAAGGATGGAAAATCATTATCTGGCTGCATGTGCTGTCACTCCTGTTTTTCGGAGCGATCCTAAGCCACACCAATGGTTTTGTATGGCCGCCGGTTCTGGCATTTGTTTTTCTGTCCGTCCTGCTGTCCGGAATCTGTATCCAAAAAAGGATTCTGCCCGGTTCCAAAAAGGTTCTCTGGTGCTGGACACTTCTTCCTTATATCGGAATCGCAGCTTTGGCAGGCAGCCTGTTTTTACGTCCGCAAACCTATCTGTATGACCGCCTGTTGACTGCACTCGGACTGCAGCATACTGACGACGGACCTGGCTTTACGAGACTTGCCCTGCAGTATGAACAGACACGTTTTTCCCTGTTCGGTGGAAGTTCTGTCAGTGACCGTCTTCCACGGGAAGAACTTTACTCTACCTATCTGCTGCACAGTATTTTTCTGTGGTTCGGCATTGCGGCCGGCATTTTAATCATCGCTGCACTTGCCTTTTTTGCGCTGTACAGCATGCACTGTGCGCTGCGGCAGAGCAACCGTCTGGCAATGCTGCTTGGTACTGCTGCCAGCGGAGTCCTTCTCCTTGAGCTGTTCAACTATGTACTGACGAACTTTGGCATCAATCTGTTTTATACCGCCTCTGTTCCGTTCTTATCTTACGGACTTACCGGCACAGTTGCCAATTCCATTCTGGTGGGGATTCTGCTAGGGATCATCCGAAACCGGAATGTGTTGTATGAAAAAGAATCCGGCCCAGCCGTGATTCCGGATACCGGAACGGTTTAAACAGCAAACGGCATAGCCTGTGATCCCTGCAATATGTACCGGATCACAGCTATGCCGTTTTTATCTTGTTTTATTTCCGTAGTAAAAGAAAAATCGGGTGAGCTGGCGGCTTCTTTGCCACCGGATCATCCGATTTTAGTATCTGCCTGTTACAAATCGCAGGAAGGATACCGGTTTGCGTCCGTAGCTCTTCGTCCGTTTCACGTAATCCTTGTAATACTGAACTACCTGAGCAAAGGACATGGTTGGATCGATTGCATACATCATCGATACACCTCCTTTTTTATTTTGGTGTGCGCCCTTCTCAATTATCTTATGTCATATGGGCTGATATGTTCGAAATGATTTTCTCATTTCTTGTATACATTATAACACCGTCTTTGGTAGTATTCAACAAAAATAACGTAAAATTTTTGTGCAAATCACATATTGCTTTTGTAAATATTGCTCATAAATAAATGTTCCCGCAACAATTCTTTCTGCGTCCTCTGCTGTCCAGAAAATATTATTGCCTGTGATTACAGCTTTTAGTGCAATTGGTTCCACACCCGCCTTTTTATATTCTGCCAGAAATACATCCACCTGATCCGAATTCATTTCCGAAAAAATCAGCATTTCTGCCGGAAATTCCGGACCGTCATATTTTTTTGCCTCTCTGGTAAATCCCTGTATCTGCGCCAGAGTGCCCAGTTTCTGGGAATAATCCTTGCGGGCAACATCTATGATACGGATGCCTAATGTCCTGCATACATTCTGAACCACTGCGTATTTATCCCGGTTTATACGAAAAAGTAATATTGTCTGTGCCATAATTTTCTCCCTGCTGATCCGCTGCCTTATCTGTGTCTGTTTTCATCAGACTCCAAACTCCCTGTAATCCTCCGGTAAAAAACGATGGTAAATGATATGGATTCCCTCATCCTTAAAACAATAATAATAGGGATCTTCCTCATCCTCCGCAAACCGGAACATCCAGTCGAATTCCCCATTTTCGATCTTCTGACATTCCACATGGGACGAATGTTTACAGAACAGTTCCCGGATCTCCTGCATGGTACAGCCATGCCTGCCAACCAGTTCCACCAGTTCCCGGATAAATTCATCCGGCTTTTCATGCTCATGGACATACACACTTCCCTGTTCCGGAATATAAAAACAGAAACGCTCTTTTTTTGCCGTCACACCTACATCCCCGAGTTTTTCCTGCCAGGTTTCCGGCAGATGCTGCAGGCGATGAAGCATTTGCTCTTCTCCCTCCTGCACGTCAAAAAAGTGATTCAGAGAGGACAGGGGATAGTATAACCGGATGGCTTCTTTTCGAAATCCCAGTTTTGCCTGTTCCTCTTTGATCGTGTCCGTCAGACTTTTTTCCAGCCGCTCGTATCCCATCCTGTCCTCCTGTATCCATAGTTGCATGATAAAATCTGCTTTACTGACCCTGCTGCAGAATCTGCCGTGTCTTGGGATCATCCGGCGGCAGATTACAGTGCAGGACATGAAATCCTCCGGTCTGTGACCCTTCAATCACATTGATTGCCCCATTGTAGAGTCTTGTCTTTCCAGTTCCAATCTCATGATTCGTAAGCCCTGCCAAAAGCACATTGATTGCCGCTCCATGGGATACCGCAGCCACTGCCTGATGCCCCGTTGCCGCAAGAAGCTCCATCGCACGCTCCATGCGTTTCTGCACATCGGCAAACGGCTCCATTCCTTCGACATGGTCGCCTGCCGCAAGTGCAAAATACTCTTTTTTATCTTTTACCAGTTGTCCGGAAAACGGGCCAAGATCCCGCTCAATCAGCTCCTGCATCGGCTCTACACCGTCTCTGCTTAACCCGATCTGTGCAGCAATCTCCTCCCCTGTGCAGTGTGCACGTTTCAGTGGGCTTGTATACACAGCTTCTATCCCCAGCCCCCGCAGCGTCTGCCCACAGCGTACTGCCTGTGCAATCCCTGCCTCATTCAGTTCAATATCTTCCCTTCCCTGAAATCGGTTCACATGATTCCAGTCGGTCTCTCCGTGTCGGATCAAATAGATTTTCATTTCTTATGCTTACCAGCCTCAAAAAATTTCTTTGTCTCATATACAACCACACCATTTAAAGCAAACAGCGCAATCATATTCGGCAGTGCCATCAGACCATTGAAAATATCGGCAATCGTCCAGACAGCACTTACCGTCATATACGGTCCGATAAATACTGCCAGAATATAAATCCAGCGGAACACCATTACTTTTTTCATATTTCCACCGGTCAGATATTCCAGACATCTCTCACTGTAATAATCCCATCCAAGAATCGTTGTAAAGGCAAAAAATACCAGACACATCATCAGGACAAAAGAAGATACCACATGAGGGAACGGAAGTCCGTTCTGGAACGCATATGTAGTAACCTGAACGCCCTCGAGTCCATCCACCTGCCATGCTCCGGTCAGTACAATGGAAAGTCCGGTCAGTGTACAGATCACAATCGTGTCAATAAATGTACCTGTCATGCTGACAAGTCCCTGACGCACCGGCTCATGTGTCTGTGCTGCTGCCGCTGCGATCGGCGCACTACCAAGTCCTGCCTCGTTTGAGAAAATGCCCCTTGCAACACCGTTTTGCATGGCAACAAACATACTGCCTACCACACCACCGGTGACTGCACGCGGATGAAATGCGCCCTGCACAACCGTAACAACCGCTGCCGGAACTTTTGTAATATTACAGATAATTAAAATCAACGCAAATACAAAATATGCAACTGCCATAAACGGAACAACAATCTGGCTGACACTTGCTATACGCTTGATTCCGCCAATCAGCACGGCACCCACACAAAATGCAAGGATCAGGGAAGCGATTACAACCGTCCAGGAATAAGTTCCGATTCCCGGAATTGCCACGGTATGAACCTTATTCGGGTCAAAAAAGTTCTGGATGGCACTGGCTATACCGTTCACCTGGCTGAATGTTCCGATTCCGAACAGACCTACACAGACTCCAAAAAAGGCAAAAATCTTTGCAAGCCATTTCCATTTCGATCCCATTCCCTGTTCAATATAGTAGAACGGACCACCCAGACTGTGTCCGTCTTTGTCAACTACACGGTATTTGATGGCAAGTAATCCTTCGGAAAATTTTGTTGCCATTCCGAAAAATGCTGCCACAATCATCCAGAACAATGCCCCCGGACCGCCTGCACATACCGCAGTTGCCACGCCGACAATGTTTCCCGTACCGATCGTTGCACTCAGTGCCGTACATAAAGCCGCAAAACTGGATATTTCTCCCTTGCCGCCCTCTTCATTTTTGATCATCCACTTGAGTGCCAGCGGAAGCCTGCGCATCTGCAGGACTCCCAGACGCACGGTCAGTAAGATACCACCGCAGAGGATCAATACCATAAGCGGGACTCCCCAGACGAAGTTGTCCACGGTCTTTAAAAATGCATTGATTGTTGTCCACATAATTTTTCTCCTTATTTCCCTTTTTCAAAAGGCTTTTCCTGCGTACAAATGTGCTTTGTACGCGCACATTAAAAATTATACGCAAAACAGGAAACAAGTGCAAGAAAAAAATCTTTTTTGTCGAAAAGAAAATCACCTTTCATCTTCTGCCCAGAGCCGTGCGCACCGCACGGCTCTCTGCCATCCCCTGAGCAGCTTTTTGCGCTCCCCAGAGTCCATTACCGGTTCAAACCTTCGTCCCAGCTGCCAGTTTTCCCGGATTTCATCCCTGTCTTTCCAGTAACCTGCTGCAAGTCCTGCCAGATATGCCGCTCCGAGTGCTGTTGTCTCAATACATTCCGGTCGAAGCACTGCCGCATCAATGATATCTGCCTGAAACTGTACAAGCATGTTATTTGCACTGGCTCCTCCGTCCACACGCAGACCATTCAGCGTCACGCCGGCATCCTCTTCCATGGCGTGAATGACATCTTTCGCCTGATAGGCAATGGACTCTAATGTCGCACGGATAAAATGTTCCTTTTGGCATCCCCGTGTCAGCCCGACAATCGTTCCGCGCGCATACGGATTCCAATACGGTGCCCCCATGCCGGCAAACGCAGGAACAATATAAACACCATTGGAATCCGGGACTCTCTTTGCATATTCCTCGGACTGTCCTGCGGTACGGATCATACGCATCCCGTCCCTCAGCCACTGGATGGCCGCCCCTGCCACAAAAACACTTCCCTCAAGTGCATATTCCACATCCCCGGAAGTACTCGCAGCAATGGTCGTAAGCAGTCCATGTCTGGAAATGATTGGTTCCTTTCCGGTATGCATCAAAAGAAAACAACCGGTTCCATAGGTATTTTTTACATCCCCTTTTTCAAAACAGCACTGTCCGAACAATGCCGCCTGCTGGTCTCCTGCCACACCCATCACAGGAATTTTACCGCCAAAAATCTGCTCCTGTGTCTCTCCGAAGAAACCACTCGACGGCCGCACTTCCGGCAGCATTTCTTTTGGAATGCGAAACAGCTCTAATATCTCTTCCTCCCAGCAGCATCTGTGTATGTCAAACAACATGGTTCTTGCCGCATTCGTATAATCCGTGACATGCACCGCTCCTTTGGTCAGATTCCAGATCAGCCATGTATCCACCGTGCCAAACAAAAGGTCCCCTTTTTCTGCCGCCTCGCGCGCGCCTTTCACATGATCAAGAATCCATGCGATCTTGCTTGCGGAAAAATAAGCATCCGGCACCAGGCCTGTCCGCTTCTGCAGCATCGGTCCATATCCTTTTTCTTTCAGTTCATCAATCTGTTCTGCCGTGCGCCGGCACTGCCAGACGATCGCATTGTATACGGGTTCCCCGGTCTTTTTATCCCAGACGATTGTGGTTTCGCGCTGGTTTGTGATGCCAATGGCACGGATATTTTTGGATGATGCCCCGATATTCGCCATTGCCTCTATGGCAACCGACATCTGGGAGGACCAGATTTCCCTCGGATTCTGCTCTACCCAGCCCGGCTGCGGGTAAATCTGTGTAAATTCTTTCTGTGCCATCGTGACGATTTTTCCTGCATGATCAAACAGGATACAGCGGGAACTTGTCGTTCCCTGATCCAGTGCCATAATATATTCTTTCATCATCTGTAATCTCCCCATATGATTTTCCTGTAGCTTTTCTTTTTCCTATTTTACTGCATATTCCCATTTATCACCAGTTCATTTTTTTCATTTTTCAATTGTGGTCCTGTTTTCCTTTGACAAACGGTATTTATTAGAGGTATGATTATTATACAATTTAACGGTTTTACATATTTTGCAGAAGGAGAACATTACATGAACGAAAAACAGTATTTACGAGCCAACAAGCGGGTATTTCTCGCTGTCACCATTATCTTTGCCTATATCACGCTGACCATGCTTGCTGCACTGGCGGCCAGCCACGGGGACCACTTTGTCCGGATTATGATCCAGTGTCTGGTTTCGGTCGGTGTGATTATCCTTTCCGCACTGGGCTATCTGACCCGAAAGAAAACGCACACCTGTGCCATCATCCTGACAACCGCCATGATGGTCGGTTATGCAGCTGTTGCTTTACTAAATACCACGGAAGGGACATGGGCTTACGCGCTTCCCCTCATTATTGCCGCCATGGTTTATCTGAATGAACGGCTTATGAAAATAATAAACAGCGTATTTCTGCTGGTAAATATCGTTCGTCTGATGCTCAGTTTTGCCCCACACGCATCTGCTGCACTGGCCAACAAGGTGCTGGCACTGTTTGTCCTGCTTCTTGTTGCATACGCTTCTATCAGTATTACACGGATGCTTGTGCTTTTTTTTGATGAAAACATGACGGAAATTACAGAAGCTGCGGATAAGCAGAAGAAAAACCACGATCAGATGCTTCTCGTTGCCGAAAATATTTCCAAGCATTTTGGCGAAGCAATGACTGTTCTTGACAGTTTGGAAAACAATATTGATGTCAGCCACAGTTCTATTCAGGAAATTGCAGACAGCACCGAAAGCACCGCTGAAGCCATCCAGAAACAGGCGGTTATGTGTTCCAATATTCAGGGCAACACCGATGCGGCAGAAGCCGGCATCCACCAGATGATTGAAGCCGCACATGAAACGGATGCTACTGTAAAATCCGGTGCACAGGTCGTCCGGGAATTAAAGGAACAGGCACAGAACGTGGAAGAAGCCAGCAATATCACGGTACAGGTCATCCAGAGCCTGACTTCAAAAGTCGAGGATGTCCAGAGCTTTGTCGGATCCATTATTGAAATTTCCAACCAGACAAATCTGCTTGCCTTAAATGCTTCCATTGAGGCTGCGCGTGCCGGGGAAGCCGGAAAAGGGTTTGCTGTGGTGGCCGATGAAATCCGCCAGCTTTCCGAACAGACAAAAAATGCCTCTGCCAACATTACAGAAATTATCGACAAATTAAACGATGACACAAAACGTGCCAACGAAAGTATCGAAAACTCAGTTGCTTCCGTAGAAAAGCAGAACGAACTGATTGAGAATACACGGGAGAAATTCGGCAATGTCGGTGAAACCGTTGAACGCCTGATGGAAGATATCCATACGGCAGAAGAAAATATCCAGAAAATCCTTGATGCCACGAATGTTATTTCCGATAATATTACCCACCTCTCCGCCACCGGTGAGGAAGTGGCTGCCTCTTCCACCGAAGGGCTGCGTATGGCAGATTCCACGGTGGACAATATGAAGGGCTGTAAAAAAGTTCTGGAGAATATTTACATGCTTGCGGAAGATATGAAAGATTCCGTAGAGCATAAAGAACTCGGATAACTCTGTCTGCCAAAAAGCCGGACGCCGTTTACACAACGTCCGGCTTTTTATTGTTTACAGAAAATACAAAAGTGACAGGCAAACGGCCATGCCAAGGAATGCCATCCGGTACAACAGCACATTCGCACACCGGATATCTTCCGGTTCCACCGGACGCAGGGCATCCCCTATCGTCGGTTTCTTTACAGTTTTTCCAAAATAACTGGCATCCCCTGCCAGCTGAATGCCAAGGCTTCCCGCACAGACACTCTCGGTCTGCGCAGAATTCGGGCTGGCATGTTTCCGGCTGTCCCTTCTCCAGATCTTCCATGCCCCGGTCCCGCTAAAACGCTTCCCTGGAAGGAAGCTTGCCACGATCATAAGCAGTGCCGCCACGCGGGACGGAATGAAATTTACCACATCATCCAATTTTGCCGCAAACCTTCCAAAATACAGGTTCTTTTCATTCTTATATCCCACCATGGAATCCATGGTATTCACTGCTTTATAGGCAAAGCCGAGCACCGGTCCACCGATTGCCAGATAAATCATCGGCGCAATCACACCGTCGGATGCATTTTCCGCAACGGTCTCAATTGCTGCCTTTGCCACACCTGTTTCATCCAGTTGTTCCGTATCACGCCCAACGATCATGGAGACTGCCTTTCGCGCTGCCGGCAGATCCTGCTTTTGCAGCTGCTCATATACCTTCATGCTTTCCACTTTCAGACACTTTGTAGCAAGAATCTGATAGGTCATAATGGCTTCCATGGCACAGCCAATCGCCGGATGCAGCCCGTATGCCCCCTCAAGGATAAAGGCGGCCACACCGGTTGTCCATGCGATAACAACCACAACCATCGCAAACCCGCGCAGAAATTTTTTTGTGTCTGACAGTTCCTTTTTATTCAGTTTTTCCAGTGATGCGATCAGATTACCAATCAGACGGATCGGATGGGGCAGCCAGTGCGGATCGCCAAACAACAGATCCAGCACAAACCCAAGAAACATCGCAAAGAAATGATAACTCATACTTTTTCTTTTAACTCCATTTTATTCTCTTGTAAGGACAGGCGCAGATGATAGCCCTCGGCATTTTTTACCTGATACGAAAAATAATCACCGCCACAGTAGTGCGAAAGCAGCGCCATGATCGTACCCCCGTGAACCACAGCCGCCACCGGAAGCGGCTCCTGTATCATACAGTTGTCTTCCGTTTCCTGGCACTTTGGACACGCTCTGTATGCCAGCTGCTGCCGGATCTGTTCCATAACCAGCTCCATCCCATCCACACATCTTGCGATAAAAGCCTCCCGGCTCTCACCTCCCGGAAATGTCAACGTTCCACCACTGTCAATCCATGCCTGATAGCGCGGATCTCCATTCAGCTGTGCATAATTCTTTCCTTCAAATTCTCCAAAATCCATTTCACGCCATGGATCAATTTCGATCTGTGGAATTTGCGGAAATAAAATTTCTGCGGTCTGCCGGCAGCGAAGCATGGGACTTACAAATACATATGGCATATCCCATGTCCTGCATACCTGTGCCCATTGGTCTTTTCTTTTCTCCAGCTGCTGTCTGCCGTCCTCCGAAAGCGGTTCATCCGTCTGTCTGCCAATATACCGGTGTTCTACATTTCCCAGCGTCATTCCATGCCGGATTAGATACAGTTCTATTTGATTCTCTGTCCAATTCCACATACAATCCGTTCCACCCTTTCTGCTTTTGCTGCAATTTCACAAAGCAGCCGTCCCAGCCGCTCACGATATTCCCGCTCGAACGAATCAAGCGGCACAATTCCGCTGCCTACTTCATCGCAGATAATTACTGTATCCGGATGTTTTTCCAGATAAGCCATACTTTCTGCTTCCGGGGATAGAGACTTCGGGGCACTTTCCTGCAATTTCTCTCGAAACCATTCTTCAAAATTGTCCCAGATCCGTGCTTCCTCGATGCCCCGCACCTGTGTTACATATGCTTTTTTTCCCTGAGCAGTGCCGCCAATGTATAATTCCATTAATGTACTCCCTATTGCTTGATATTTTATATTACCACGTTTCGACAAATTTATCTATTTATGCTATATTAGCGGCAATTAACCTGAATGGATGCTCGACCATACAAAATGAGAAGAACCCCCAGTAGCGGCAACTACTGGGGGTTCGTTTTTGGTGTACTTG
>OIBF01000505.1_pt1 | contig 12447 bp, 10 predicted proteins | sample 1580921 | NCBI WGS metagenome assembly OIBF01 (sample SAMEA3882506, study PRJEB24775) | human gut metagenome | biome: human-associated habitat; feature: intestine environment; material: feces | place: Netherlands | collected 2009/2010
GTCAAAATACTACATAGCGGACAATGGGCTGAGACGAGCCGTGCTTTACACGCAAAGTTCAGACGAGGGAAAAGAACTGGAGAATATCATCTTCGCATTCCTTCACCGTTCATTGGGAAGCGATGATAAAATCTTTTATTTTAACGAGAATGCGGCCGAATGCGATTTTCTGATCCAAAAAGGAGAAAATCTACACGAATTGGTTCAAGTATGCTGGGAACTGACAGCCGAGAATCGTTCCCGTGAAATAAAAGGCCTTACAGAGGCGGCAAGGGCAACAGGTTGCCACAATTGCCAGATTATAACATACGAGCAGGAGGAGACTATCCATCAAGATGGTTTGACAATATCGGTCGTTCCGGCCTGGAGATTATAAGACAGTTCAAATTAGCTGTACTTTGACAGAGGGACAAAGTATCTCTCGTTACAGCAGACTGACAATCAAGGTCAATAAAGGCCTCCGTTGATGGAGATGACCTGGCCGGTGATGTAGGCGGAGTCCGGAGAGGCGAGGAAACCGACGAGGGCGGCGACTTCCTCCGGCTTACCGAAACGACGGGCAGGAATCTGGGCCTTGAGCGAGGCCTCGTCAAGACCTTCTACCATGTCGGTCTCCACAAAGCCCGGAGCCACAGCGTTGACCGTGATCTTTCTCGGAGCAAGTTCCTGGGCCAGAGCCTTTGTGGCGGCGATCAGGCCACCTTTGGCGGCCGAGTAGTTTGTCTGGCCCGGCAGTCCTTTGAGACCAGACAGAGAGGCCATGTTGATGATGCGGCCGTTGCGGTGCGAGACCATCGGCTGCAGGAACGGACGGGTGACGTTGTAGAAACTGTTCAGATCCGTGGACATCACCTTGAACCAGTCCTCTGGCTCAAGCCAAAGCAGAAGGTTGTCCTTCCGCACGCCGGCATTGTTGACCAGCACCTCAACATAGTTGTCCGGATGGCTTTCCTGCCAACCGGTTATCGCCTTGACGGACGCATCCGTGTCAGCGACATCGAACTTCAAAAGTTCTCCGCGGCCACCAACCTCCTCGATCAGACGGATGGTTTCCTTCGCCGCCGCGTCATTGGAAACATAATTGACAATGACACAGAACCCCATCTGGGCAAGCTTCACACACACCGCGCGGCCTATGCCTCGGCTTCCACCGGTCACAAAAGCATATTTGGACATAAGATATTCAAAATTAATTTGAGTGCAAACTTACGCAATAAATCCTCAACGTCATAAAATAATAATCATAAAATGACGATGAGATTATTCATCTGAAAGACAGCGATTAATCAGTGGAGGGTGATGAAATCCTTGCCGAGGAGCTCGCGGCAGGTGAGGACGGAGGTCATGGAGACACCTAAGAGGCCGTGGACGTTCAGGCTCTGGCCGGTGAAGAGGAGGTTTTTCAGCGGGGTGCGGGGCGATAGGATGGTGCGCAGAGGGGTTCTCCAATCGTGGCGGATGCCGAATGCGGAACCTTGGGGAGTGGAGTTGTAGCGGGAATATGTCAACGGAGTGCTGGTGCTGACACTCTCGATGCTGCCTTCCAGCCACGGAAGCCTTGAAGACACCAAATCCAGACATGCTCTTAACTTTCTCTGCTTGGCCGATTCATAGGGATCTGCCGACTCGGAGGCAATCGCCTTACCGGATGCCGACGGGTAGTTATCAAGCCCTTCCTTGCCCAAAATGAAAGGCATCGGACTCAACAGATCCAGATGCGTCACACCGCCTTGCGCCTCAGGATAAAAATGAACCATAACAGACTCAGTCGCAGACGGATCCGGATGCCAAAGGTCGATGCCTTCACGATGTATGAATATGTTGCCGTCGGGACAGACCATACCTCCGGGCTTCAGGCAGATGTTTGCGGTGAACACTCCGAACGTGTTGTCCAGAGCGGAGATCCTTTCTTTGTAAACTTTGCGGAGACCGTCAGAGACAAGGTTGAGAGTCACAGCGGGATGGGCATCGGAGATCACCCAATCAGCCTTCAACTTTTCCGTTCCGTTCACCTCAACCTCGGTAACCTTTCCTGACACGGCTCTGATCGAAGTGACCTCGGAACCGGTTCTGACAATACCGCCCATAGCGGTTATGGAATCCACCATCCTGCGGACTATCTGATCGCCTCCTCCTTCCAGTTTCCAAGCGCTTTGGATGAACGAATTGTTGATCTGGGCGAAAACGTACAATGGCAGGGACTTTCGCAGTTCCATCCGCATAAACGAACCGCTAAGTACCTGACGCAAAAGAGGATCCTTGATTGTGGAGCAAAGATATTCATAGGCGCTTCGGCCCAGAAGGGCATTCATCTCCACACTGTCGCCTTCAAAGATTTTGAATATGTCGTCTCCGACTTTTTTGAGGAAACGGGTATATTCATTGAGATTGTTTCTTTCAGCAGGGAAACGCTCCGCAAGCCGCTCCACGAAACGGTCGTGACCTGAGGCAAGCGGGTAGGATTGGCCGCCGATGACGATTTCATCGACACAATCGGGATTTATCTGCTTCCAAGGCAGGTCCATCAATCCGAAATATTCAAAGAAAGGGCGCAGGGACTGGCCTTCGCCAAGGCCTCCGACATAGTGGAGCCCCGTGTCAAAGATTCGCCCACCACGTCTGAAAGATTGAAGGCAACCACCAGGCTTGGAGGCTCGCTCAAGAATCGTCACCCGGAAACCTTTCTTGGCCAGAATGTAGCCACATTCCAGTCCGCCCAAACCGCTTCCTATGATTATGACGCTTCTCTCCACCTTGACTATTCAGATAGCATTTTATCTTTCCATTCTTGGAAAAACGCCGGGCCTACAGGATCGAACTCTCCGTCCTCGGTCGTGAACAACTGAACGGTCGAAGCCCTGAGGATCAACTCATTGTCTTTCGTGTTACGGATCTCGTAGTCAAAACAGAGTTTCGCGCCCTCGGCTGGTTTCCAAGTGATTGTCACGAGCAGGGTGTCATCAACAGTCGCAGCTCTTAGAAAACGCACCTGAAGGTCGTATATCGGGGCATAGTAGCCGTGTCCGCTGATCTGGAGGTAGCTGATTCCGTAGCGGTGGCCGAAAGCCTCACGGGCATCCTCAAGGTACTTGATGTAGTTTCCGTGCCAGACCATCCTGATCGGATCCACTTCCGAGAAGCGGACCTTGACACGCACTGTCTCGCTGATGATCGGCATACTACAGATTCTTGATTATCAATGTGGAGTTCGTGCCGCCAAAGCCGAAGGAATTGGAGAGGAACACATCGAAATGCCTTGACATCCTCTCGGCCGGGATCAGAAGCCTTGCTGAATCCTCGTCCGGATTCTCGAAATTGAGGTTCGCGGCGATGAAGTCGTTCTTCATCATAAGCATCGAGTAGATCACCTCGCTGGCTCCGGCCATCCACATCTCGTGTCCTGTCTGGGATTTCGTACTGGTCACCGGGACGGTCCTGTCACCGAAGACTGAGGCGATCGCCTTGGCCTCGTTGGCGTCGCCGACATGTGTGGAGGTGGCGTGGGCGTTGATGTAACCGATTATATTCCTGTCAATTCCGGCTTGTTTGACCGCCATTTCCAGAGATCGTCTCGGGCCGTCCACGTTCGGCGTGGAGATGTGGTCGCCGTTGCCGGAAAAACCGTAGCCAAGCACCTCGCCATAGATCCTCGCACCCCTGCGGACAGCGGACTCGTAGCTTTCCAGAATCACCGTCGCCGCACCTCCGCTCGGAACAAGGCCGTCACGGTCACGGTCGAAGGGACGACTGGCTTTTTCCGGTTCTTTTTCCCTTACAGAGAACGCAGAGATGCCGTCGAAAGAAGCCACGGCATAAGGATGGACCTCCTGGGCACCGCCGCAGACAACCATCTCCTGAAGGCCGTGCTGAATCAGAAGCGCACCAAGTCCGATGGCATGCGAACCGCTGGCACAGGCTCCAGACACGGTGAGATTCATTCCCTTGAGTCTGAATATGCAGTCGAGATTCATGGTCACGGTGGAGTTCATCGACTGGAAGATCGCTCCCGAGCCACACATCATCGTGTCCTTCTTCTCGCGGATTATGTCCACGGACTCTATCACAGGAAGCGCCGAGGAGTCGTTGCCGTAGAGAAGGCCGACCTCATTGGCGGCAAGATATTCCTCATCCACTCCGGCATCGCGAAGAGCGTCCCTCGTGGCGCAGTAGGCGAACCTGGCCTGCTGAGGCATGAAAACGCGCTGCGAACGGCTCAGTTCCTTCTTGAGGTCAGGCACTTCCACCTTTCCGGTCAAGGCCGAACGGAATCCTATCTCCTTTCTTTCCGGATCGAACACGATTCCGGACCTACCTTCGTAAAGGGAATCCCGAACCTCATCCAAACTCTTTCCAAGGCACGACCAGATGCCCATTCCTGTTATCACTACCCTATTCATATTTCCTTAAAACAATTATCCACAGGATTCGAATATATTCCAAGGAATATGTCCATAAGCACCTCCGGCTCATCGACATCGTATTTTTCTAATTTCTTGAGATGGTGAAGGAAACGATCCTTCTGCTCGTCAGTGTATTTTCCGCCCTTGAACTCGTGCTTTCCGAAACGGATGTCATGGGCGACGAAGTTGTTGGGAGTCAACCTGTAGCCAGCATAAATCCTGCGGTCCAAGAGCCTCGCCACCTCACGGTTATATTCAATACCGGGAAGTGAATCATAGACCATCAAGTCCCGCTCCGTTATCATCGGACAGAATGTAAGATGCACGTCGCCTTTGAAAGAGGTGATGCCGGAAAGGATGCTGGAGAGATCCTCGCCTTGTTTTTTGACATATTTTCCGAACCTTGACTGGTAAAGTTCCAGGGCTTTCATATAGTCGCAGGTCTCCCATTCGTAGGAAATCGAAAGAGGGACTATATTCAGTTCCGAAAGTGCCTTGATCTTGTCCTCGCGCTTGCTGATCCCGAACATCTTTATGATTCCCTGATCAGTCGCGTCGTTGCCGTCCTTGGTGCGGCCGTTCCTTTGCGCGATCCAGACGGACTCACCCTTCTCCGTGATGGCGTGCCGGATGTACTCGGACAGATGGACGGAGGACTTGTAGAAATCCTTCATGTTGCCTCCTCGCTCCACCTTGAACATCTTATTGGACTTGCCGATGTCGATCACCAGACTGGAACTCATCAGGTTGGCCCCGAATGTGATCTCTGAGGTCCGGAAGCCGTGAACGTGAAGAGTGTTCTGAAGCACGGACGCGTCCAGCATTATGTCCCTATGGTTGGACACGAAAAGATAGTGTCCCGACGGATCCAGATTCTCGATCCCTGAGACCGTGTAGGATGACATACTTCGCTTCACGATCTGCTCGTTGACGTACCACATCATCTGTTTCTGGAAATCGTACACAGTGCTGATGTTCCTGACTTCCGCACGGACTTCATCCACGTTTCTGTCCGGAAAAGCGAACGAGGACAGCAGCGGGAACAAATCGTTGTCCGCCATGCGGTGCATCGCCGCCGGAATCTCCTCGTCACGGTAAGGTCTTATGTCATCGAAGATGGTTTCGTCAATCATCATTTCTTGTTTCTTAAATCCACGAATTTCACTGGTTTACGGCTTTTTGCCGGAAAGAGAATCCTTTGGACATCCTCCTTTGGAAGGATCTCGACATTCGGAGCCACACGCAACCGTGAACGGAATCTGTCCTTGAGGTCTTTCACGACATCGAAACCTGGCTCGCGCGCCAATCCTACCTTAACAACCACATCGTCCGTCCCGGCCTCGGAGTCCTGAACATAAACCACATAACCGGCCACATAATCAACATTGTCAAGCACATCGTTGATTGCCGGCGGGTAAAGAGTCGTTCCCTTGAGCTTTATCATGTTGTTCTTGCGACCCACAAGCGGAGTGAGACGATAGGAGTTCCTTCCACACCTGCACTGCTCGACCCTCTTGGCGGCGATGTCACCGGTACGGAAACGCAGAAGAGGCATCCCTTCCACACCAAGAGTTGTGACCACAATCTCACCCTCTTCCCCGTCAGGAACCGGAAGGTTGTCCTCACCGATGATCTCCACGATGATAAGTTCCGGATGCACGTGACCACCCATCCCGTACTGACACTCCGAAAAAGTGGCTCCCATCTCTGTCGATGAATATGTGGCATAGAGGTCCACATCCCATTTAGCTTTGATCTTAGAGCCGAGGAGATTGAGCGAAAAGTCCTGATTACGAAGTCCTTCCCCGATTCCGATGATTCTCCTGACACTGGAGTTCCGGTAGTCGATTCCGTGATCCTCAGCGTACTGGATGAGACGGAGAATGAATGAAGGGACGCACATTATCGTGTCCGGCTTGATACGCTGGATAGTGTCCCACTGCAATTCCGGAACGCCATTCCCAACGCGGATGATTCCCGCGCCCAACTCCCTGATGCCAAGGAAATAAGCGAGACCGGCCATGAAGCGTTTATCGATGGTGGTCATCAGCTGGACGACATTGCCAGGATGCACTCCCGCACACTCGAATGACTTCTTCTCGTTGTAGGCTAGCCTTTGGAGATCCTTCTCCGTGCAGCAGAACGTGACCGGATCGCCCAAGGTCCCAGAGGTAGTGATGTAATCGATCACCTTGTCCTTAGGCACGCACAGGAAATCCTCATTGTAGAGCTGCAGATCCTTCTTCTCTGTGAACGGGATCTTTACCAGATCCTCTATGTGACGGATTGCTGAGACATCAATCCCGAAACGGGAAAACATCCTTTTGTAATATGACGAGTTGGCCGCCAGATAGTCCAGGGCCTCACGCAGTTTCTTCTCTTGAAAGTCCTTTATGGCTTCCACCGACTGGAATTCAATATCCTCTGTCATCTCGATAGTTTCTGAAAATCGATCAATCTTGCGAAATTAGGCAAAAAGAGCGGTTAATCAAAATCTTACCACGAAAGCAACACGAAAGGCAACACGAAGGCAACACGAAGGCAACACGAAAGGCAACACCTCCCACAGCACAAGAAAGTAGTCAAGTCTGAAATGGAAGCCGCCTGAATACGACAAGATGGGATGTACCCATAAGGTCTTTATAATGTTCTCCTACAAGCGACTTTTGGTCTCATTTACGCTTTTAGAGGGATAATTGTCCCTTCACAAGCGCCTTTACGGCGAAATTACGCTTATAAAGTACGGAGTTGGCGGGCAGACATAAGCCGCCAGGCAGTCTCAAGGCTACTGCCGTTGGCCTTGGCTCGGCAAGTCTTCAAACCAGTCCAGGAAAAGGGGGAACCAGTCGGCCTGAGGGGAGGAGATGCCGAAGCCATGGCCACCGGTGGGAAACTGAATATACTGATGCGGGATCCCGGACTTTGTCAGGGCGTTGTCCATCACGACGGAATTGCGGTAGTCAACGGTCGGGTCATCGATGCAGTTCACAAGGAAGACCGGCGGCATATCTGACGGAATATTCAGTTCCATTGACAAGCGGTGCCTTAGCTCCGAGTCATTCCGATGCTTTCCGAGCAGGGCCTTTCTGGAGCGATTGTGGACGATAGCCTCATCGGTCATCGTGACGACCGGATAGACGGAGACGATGAACGATGGACGCGAGGATATTCCCTGATCCTCAACCACTTCCTTCCCACCGTTCAAAACAAGGTGGCCACCGGCGGAAAAGCCCATAACACCGACCTTGGAAGGGTCAACGGAATATTCAGAAGCCTTGCGCCGCACTTCCATCACGGCTTCCCGGAGATCATCCAACGCCTTTGGGTAATGATTCTGAGGGACTGCCATATCCCCGAAAAGGAAATATCTCGTGCCGGCATGACGGTAGTGAAGGACAAACGCCGTGAATCCGGCATCTGCCAGTTTCTTCGCGACTTCCGTTCCCTCAATCTTTCTGGAAAGCCAATAGTAACTGCCTCCGGGACAGACAATCACGGCGGCTCCGTTGGCCTTGTCCGGTTCGGGGAAGAACACTGAAAGTCTGCGCGCCTGCGAAGACAAGGCTGACAGCAAGACAGCCAAAAGAATCATCAAAGTCCGTCTCATGACTCCAGATGGAAATGAAGGTTGGCAGGAAGGGATGAGATGTTCGAGGCCAGCATGACATTGTCTTCATCCTTGTCGTAGGCATCCACCTGAATCTCAGGATGCATCAGGGCAAAGATCAACGCATACTCCCCTTGCCCGCAGTCATGGATCTCAAAATGATCCCCGGAAGGAGCCACACGCAAAAACGCCACTTCCTTCACACGAGCGAGAGCCTTGCGGCAGCGGGACTCCACGTCGGCGCCTTTGTAGATGTACTTGTACCTGACGTGGACGGAAAGATATTCAGGTGTCTCAAGAATCCTGAGCAACTCGGAATAGCGGTTGACGAAGAGGCGGTGGCACTCTTTGGTCATCGAGCGGTAATCACCGCCGCAAGGAATCCTGGTCCCGACCTCAACGTGCACGGAGCCCTCCCGAAGCATGAAATCTGTCTTCGGCAAAACGTCGTAAGCGCCGTGGATGAACACAGGAGTGATGTCAAGACCAAGTCCGGCGGCAAGGTAAAACGCGCCTTTGTGGAAACGTCCGATCGAGCCGTCAACTGTCCTCGTCCCTTCAGGGAAGATGACCAATGAATATCCCTGCGCAACCAGAGTGCGGATCTTATCAAGATGTGCCTCAACCCCATCTTTCACAGGAATATAATCGGCCTTGCGGATGACATAGCCATAGATCGGATTCTTCCAGACCCATTCGTTGGTGAAGAATATCAGTTTCGGATTCAAGGCAATAAGGCAGATCAGATCCAGATGCGGTATAAATATGCCAGACGGCTTCACTGGAGGCAGGGGATTCTGCTTGCAGAGATCGTCATATTATTTATCGTAGGATTTATTCCGCACAGTCTGAATATGACAGCGACGATTTTTGTGTCCTTTGCCTGTGCGATGCAGGTGCAGAGTTTCCGGAAGGTGAATGGATTCTCATATGCGAGTACGATGTGTATCGGTAATTTGAGAAGCGGAACGGCAGCACTGTCTTTTTATCTGAGAGAAAGAAGACCAGAGCAGCTGCGCCAGGCAATGTATTATTTGGGAATCATAGTTCTGTTTGCGATAGGAGCCGGAATCGGCGGCAATCTTTCTGCCAATTACGGAATCCATATGATATGGGTATCGTGCGGACTTTTGATTGTCAGCTTCCTGCTGATGTTCCTGGATATAGAAGCACGGAGAAGCAGAGCATAATAGAAGAAAAAATAGGAGACATTGATCCGCTGTCAGATGCGGATCAATGTCTCGATTAGTTTCTGTGCTGCAATACTTTGTGGCCTGGAAGCATTCTGTACAAGACAGATGTGTCTTGCAGGAAGAGATTCTTTCAGATGAATCTGAAGAATTTCCCCGCGCTTCAGCGGTTCTTCTGCAAGTTTCTCCGGATAGAAGCCGATACCGAGATTGTGCTGGATCAGGGCCAGACACTGATCGGTAGATGTAACTTCCAGATCCGGACGGAACGGAAAGCCGTGGGAAGAAAAGTACTGAATATGAAGATCTCTGGTGCTGGTGTTATTCTCCAGCGAGACAAAAGGATATTCCGCAAGTTCTTCCAGCGAGCAGATGTGAGAAGCCAGTTCTTTGTATTTCGGACCGGCGATCAGAATTTCCCGGAAAGAACCAAGGGAAATCTTCTGGAACTGCTTCTGGACCGAAAGAGGTGTTGTTACAACTGCGAAATCCACCAGCCCGCTTTCCAGGGAAGCGATTGCCTGCGGAGTGGAATGGTTGGAAATCTTAAGCCTTACATGTGGATAATGATTGTGAAATGCTTCTAATTTTGGCAGCAGCATAATACGTAGTGCATTTTCGCTGACTCCGATGGAGATGAGTCCGCTGGTAAGGCTCTGGTCACGCTTCAACTCGGTTTCTCCGAGCTCCAGTTGTTCAAAGGCAATTGCAACGTGGTTAAAAAGCTTCTGTCCTTCCGGAGTCAGTGAGACCCCACGGTTCGAACGGACGAAAAGATGGCAGCCAAGTTCTGTCTCAAGATTATTCATACACCGGGTAATATTCGGCTGGTTATTGTGTAATACCTCTGCCGCTTTTGTAAAACTGTGCTGTTGTGCGACATGGTAGAAAATGCGGTAATAATCGTATGTACTCATAATATCCTCCAAAATAATATATAAAATTGATATATAAAAATAATTTGCTATCTTTTATCCAGATGATGCCAGATAAGTATAATATATCCCATGTGAAAAGACAATGTTAAGAAATAAAAAATATATTACATTGTAGAAAAAAACGTAGTATACTGATTTATATTTTTTTATGAACAGATGTGTTTGTAACAAAAATAATGGATACACCTGAGAGGAGAGACTTAATTATGGTAAAAATGAATGTAAAATTTGAAACACCAGAACAGCTTGTAGAATTTTCAAGAATGTGTCAGAAAGTAGAGGCTGATACTCTGATTGAAGATACTGTACATAAACTTATCATTGATGGAAAATCAGTTATGGGAATGATGACAGTTACATTGAATCAGAGGCTGATCTTTGTAGTAGATGGTTCTGATGAGAAAGAGGTACTTTCTACATTTGAAAAATATCGTACGGAAGATATGGTACAGAAGCAGAATCTGGGTTAATAATTGCATTTTACAGATACTTGTGGTATCGTAGTCAAGGTGAAAAGAATAGAATGAAAACTGCAGGTGCCGGTTGGATAAGATTGATCAGAGCCGGTGAAAAGGGAAACAGGTGCAAGTCCTGTACGAACTCGTCACTGTGAGCAGGGAATATCAGAAAAGAAAAAAGTCACTGGATAACGGGAAGACAAGCTTCTGATGTATGGATCTGTGAGTCAGGAGACCTGCCTGTAGCGTACATGGAAGTAAATCCGGACCACGAGTAATTGGTTGTACAAAAATGGAGGAAAATTATAATAAATTCACAAGGCCATTTTATACCCTTTTACGGATGATTTCGTGGAAGGGTATTTTTGGTGACAGAAAAGTAGTAGGGAGAGAGTAAAAGATGAAACACAATTCCAAGCAATTTTTGGCCTTATTTATGGCTGTGTCTATGGCAGTTGCACCGGTATCGGGAGTGTATGCGGAAGATCAGAATGCAGCTGTAGAAAATGCTGTGAATGCGAATGTACAGGAGGGCAGTGAAGCGGAGCAGAATGAGACTGCTTCGAATGCCGGACAGGCAGAAAGCAGTGTGACGGCGGTTGGAAGTCAGGAAGAAAATAAAGCGGAAGCAGCCGGTAAAGGAACAGATACTGCGGAGGACGAAGACGCGAAGAAGAATGCGGCTCTTGCAAAGCTGTCAGTGGTCAGTGGAACAACCGGTGAACTGAAAGACGGAACATATAAAGTAGAGGCAAAAGTAGGCGGATCATCCAGAACAAGTATCACCTGTGAAAAAGTGGAAGTAAAGGATGGAAAAGCGACTGCCAGAATCGTATTTTCAAGTGCCGGATATCCAAAACTGTGGGTAAATGTAAATGGCACTGTAAAAGAATATGAAAAAAGAACAGACAGTGCAGCAGGAACCAGCGCATTTGATATTCCGGCTGATATTAATAAAGAGATGAATGTGATCGGATATGTGGAAAAGATGGGATCCTATACAGAATATAAGCTAAACATCAACATTTCCAAAGATACAGAGCCGACAACACCGGAAGCTCCGGAACAGACGGTTATCACAGGTGTAAGCTTCAGTGAAGGAACGGAACTCAGTATGAAGACGGGAGAAGTTAAGAACCTGACGCTTAAGTTTACACCGGCATTATCAGCAGAAGAGACAGCACCGGATATGACATGGACTTCTTCTGATCCGGAGGTTGTAACGGTTGAAAAATCCGGATTACAGGCTAAGCTGACTGCAATGAAAGCAGGAACTGCAGAGGTAACAGCAACATTTAATAACTCTGAAGGTACAGAGATTAAAGCCACATGTAAGGTAACGGTAACAGCACAGGAAACAGAAAATAAGACCCTGACAGACGGAAACTATCAGGTGAATGCCGAAGCCGGTGGAAAGATGATCCGTGTCACAAACTGTGTAATGACGGTAAAGAATGGACAGATGACGGCAGCAGTAACATTGAGCGGACGGGGATATAACAGAATCTATCAGGGAGATGTAAAAGACGCGCCGAACGATGAAAGTAACTGGATACTTCCAGATTCGCTTCTTGCAGAGCAGTATACATTCCAGATTCCGGTAGAGAAACTGGATGAGGTAATGACGATTGCCGTTCATACAACGAAGAGTAATAAATGGGATACCAGAACACTGACATTCCATTCAGAAGGCATGACTAAGATTGCGGACAGCAATAATGGAAATGCTTCGAATGGCAATAACGGAAGCAATGGATCGCTGACACCGGGCGGCAATAATAACAACCCGGGAAATACTTCCGATGGAAATAACTCAGGAAGTACAGGAAGCAATAACGGAAATACAGGAAATAA
>OIBF01000508.1_pt1 | contig 12430 bp, 5 predicted proteins | sample 1580921 | NCBI WGS metagenome assembly OIBF01 (sample SAMEA3882506, study PRJEB24775) | human gut metagenome | biome: human-associated habitat; feature: intestine environment; material: feces | place: Netherlands | collected 2009/2010
GCCGGCGCAGCTAAACTTCAGGTGATCAAAGCCGTTAAGGAGGCTCTTGGTCTTGGTCTGAAGGAAGCTAAGGATCTTGTAGACGGCGCTCCTAAGACAGTTAAGGAGAAGGCCTCCAAGGCAGAAGCTGAGCAACTGAAGGCTGCCCTCGAAGAGGCAGGTGCCGAAGTTGAGGTTAAATAACCCAGCTTCCCCTGGCGGGAAAATCATCAGGTTTAGAGCCTAGGAAGGCTCTAAACCTTTTTGTCGTATTAAGTTTTTCTCCATTTCCTAAAGGCAGAACATGTCAAAAAAGACTAATAATAAGCGAATAATGTTCGCTACATCAAAGATTCTGGAATATCCTGACCTTCTGGAAGTTCAGCTGAAATCATTCAAGGATTTCTTCCAGTTGGAGACTACGCCGGAAAACAGGAAGAACGAAGGGCTCTTCCAGGTGTTTCAGGAAATATTCCCGATCGAAGACACGAGGAACAACTACAAGCTGGAATTCATCGACTATTTTATCGATCCACCTCAGTACTCTATCGACGAGTGTCTTGAGAGAGGGCTGACCTACAATGTTCCTCTGAAAGCAAAACTCCGCCTTTCGTGCACAGATCCCGAGCACGAGGACTTTGACACAAGAGTCCAGGATGTGTACCTCGGCAACATTCCTTACATGACGCCGGCCGGCACATTCGTAATCAATGGATCAGAAAGAATCATAGTGTCCCAGCTGCACCGCTCACCAGGTGTGTTCTTCGACCAGAGCATGCACGCTAACGGAACGAAGCTGTATTCAGCCAGAATCATACCGTTCAAGGGTTCATGGATTGAATTCGCGACAGACATCAACAACGTGATGTACGCCTACATCGACCGTAAGAAGAAGTTGCCTGTAACGACTCTTCTCCGCGCGATCGGCTTCAATTCCGACAAGGACATCATAGACATATTCGGTCTCGCGGACGAAATCGAGGTCACAAAAGAGAATCTTGAGGAAAACAAAGGCAGGAAACTCGCCGCAAAGGTACTCAAGACCTGGACAGAGGATTTCGAAGACGAGGACACCGGTGAGGTTATCCCTATCGAAAGGACCATCCCGATCGTGGAGAGAGGTGAGGTTCTGGACGATGACACCATCGCCAAAATTTCCGACACCGAGGTCAAGTCAATCCTTCTCCAGAAGGACGAGGCCAACTCAAATGAATATGCGATCATATTCAACACCCTTCAGAAGGATCCTACCAACACTGAGATAGAGGCTGTCAACTACATCTACAAACAGCTTCGAAATTCCGAACCGCCTGATGAGGCGACCGCAAGGGATGTCATCGACAAGCTGTTCTTCTCTGAGAAGAGGTACGACCTCGGCATTGTCGGAAGGTTCCGTCTGAACAAGAAACTCGGGCTCTCGACAGATCCTGAGGTCAGGGTGCTCACCAACACCGACATCATCGAGATCATCAAGTATCTCATACAGCTCATAAACTCAAAGGCCACAGTCGATGACATTGACCACTTGAGCAACAGACGTGTGCGCACAGTAGGAGAACAGCTCGCCAATCAGTTCAGCGTCGGCCTCTCAAGAATGGCAAGGACCATCCGCGAAAGGATGAACGTACGCGACAGCGAGCAGTTCAACCCGATCGACCTGATCAACGCGAAGACATTGTCCTCCGTGATCAACTCGTTCTTCGGCACCAGCCAGCTGTCACAGTTCATGGACCAGACGAACCCTCTGGCGGAGATCACGCACAAGCGCCGTCTCTCGGCTCTTGGTCCGGGAGGTCTTTCCAGAGACAGGGCCGGATTCGAGGTTCGAGACGTGCACTACACACACTACGGACGTCTCTGCCCTATCGAGTCACCTGAAGGCCCGAACATCGGACTTATCTCATCCCTTTGCGTCTATGCGAGAATCAACCAGCTCGGATTCATCGAGACTCCTTACCGTGAGGTCCACGAGGGAAAGGTTGACCTGACAGACAAGGGCTGGCACTACATGACAGCCGAGGAGGAGGAGAACAAGCTCGTCTCTCTTGCGAAGGTGAAGATGGAAGATGACGGCACAATAGAAGAAGACAGAATCCAGTGCCGTCTTGAGGCCGACTTTCCGGTAGTCTCCAAAGAGCAGGTTGACTACATGGACGTGGCGCCGAACCAGATGGCGTCAGTCGCCGCATCGCTTATCCCGTTCCTGGAGCATGATGACGCCCACCGAGCATTGATGGGTGCGAACATGATGCGTCAGGCGGTTCCGCTTCTCCGTCCGGAGTCCCCTATCGTGGGAACTGGTCTGGAGGAAAGGGTCTGCCTCGACTCCAGGACACAATACGTTGCCGAGCGCGAGGGCGAGGTGACTTATGTTGACGCCAAAGAGATAAGAATCAAGTACGACAGGACAGACGATGAGAAATTCGTCTCATTCATGCCTGACGAGACAGTGTACACTCTTCCTATATATAGAAGGACAAACCAAAGCACAACCATCACCTTGAAGCCTATCGTACGCAAAGGTGAGAAAGTGGTTAAAGGTCAAGTTCTTACGGAAGGATATGCCACTCAGAACGGCGAGCTTGCCCTCGGACGTAACCTCAAGGTCGCTTTCATGCCTTGGAAGGGTTACAACTACGAGGATGCCATCGTGCTTTCAGAGGAGATGGTGAAGTGGGACATTCTCACCTCAGTCCATGTTGACGAATACCTCACCGAAGTCCGTGAGACAAAGCGTGGTATGGAGGAACTCACCTCTGATATTCCTAATGTGAGCGAGGATGCGACAAAGGATCTGGACAAGCAAGGTATCATCAGGGTTGGCGCCCACATTGAGCCGGGCGACATCATGATCGGTAAGATCACCCCTAAGGGAGAGAGCGATCCTTCGCCTGAAGAGAAACTGCTCAAGGCTATCTTCGGAGACAAGGCCGGTGACGTGAAGGATGCTTCGCTCAAGGCCAATCCATCCCTCAGCGGTACTGTCATCAAGACAGCGCTCTACGCGAAAGCTGCGAAGGAGGGCAACAGAAGAGCAGCCAAGACTGATCAGAAAGCACGCCTTGATCTTATTCAAGAGGAGTTTGACAAGAAGGCCGCCAAGCTGTACGCTGATTTCCTCAAGAGACTGACCGTCCTGACAAAGGGCAAGAAGAGCGCGGGCATCAACGACCTCTACGATGTCGAAGTCGTCGCCAAAGGCAAGGAAATCACTGTCGAAAAACTCAAGAGCATCGATTTCCAGAACATCAACTCAGGCAACTGGACATCGGACGAGAGCACAAACCTGCTCGTGCAGGAACTCATCAACAACTACTGCCTGACCTACAAGGTGGCAGAGGCTGAGTGCAAGAGACAGATGGACAAGATAAAGGTCGGCGACGAGCTTCCTAACGGTGTGATGCAGCTTGCCAAGGTCTACATCGCCAAGAAGAGGAAGATCACTGTCGGTGACAAGATGGCCGGACGTCACGGTAACAAGGGTGTCGTTTCCCGTGTGCTTCCTGTTGAGGATATGCCATTCCTTCCAAATGGACGTCCACTGGATATCGTACTTAACCCACTCGGTGTTCCTTCACGAATGAACATCGGTCAGGTCCTTGAGATTCACCTGAGTCTCGCTGCAAAGGCACTTGGCTTCAATATCTCAACTCCTGTATTTGACGGAGCAAACGAGGTAGATATCGAGGATACACTTGAGCTTGCAAATGATTACGTAAATCTTCCGTTCGATAAGGAAGAGCTTGAGAAGGATTTACAGGCTGAGCATCCATACTGGAGCGCAGATGCTGAAATCTTCTATGATAAATATGTTGATACACTCCGTGAGGACGTTATGGAATACCTTTCAACAAACAGAGCTCACAGAAGCTTATGGAAGGGCGTTCCGATTTCCAAGGATGGAAAGGTACAGCTTCGTGATGGTAGAACAGGTGAGTGCTTCGATGGAAAGACAACTATCGGACACATGCATTATCTTAAGCTGCATCACCTTGTTGATGATAAGATCCATGCACGTTCAACAGGTCCTTACTCATTAGTTACACAGCAGCCACTCGGTGGTAAGGCACAGTTCGGTGGACAGCGTTTCGGAGAGATGGAGGTTTGGGCTCTTGAGGCATATGGTGCTGCATATACACTCCAGGAGATCCTTACAATGAAGTCCGATGATGTTGTTGGCCGTGTCAAGACCTACGAGGCTATCATCAAGGGTGAGAATATCCCTGAGCCTGGTATTCCAGAGTCATTCAAGGTACTTCTCAAAGAGCTTCAGGCACTTGGTCTGGATGTCAAGGTACTTGATGAGAACAGAGAAGAGGTTGAGCTTATCGAGACAAGTGAGTACGGTAATACAGATATCAACTCAATTATCGGAAACGATAAGGACTATGCATTCGAGGACAGTGAGTCATTCGCAGAGCATGGTTTCTCAAAGAAAGAATTTGATGACAACGAAGAGCTTGTTGACATAGAAGAGGAAGAGTCTCCTGAGACAGCGGATGACGATATTTTTGCTGATGAAGTTCTTGATGACGAAGAATAATTAGAAGGGAGTGCCAAAATGCCAGAAACAAATAATATAGAAAATAATCAGGCAATGCAGTTTGATGCGATTCAGATTGGATTAGCATCTCCTGAAAAGATCAGAGAGTGGTCACATGGCGAGGTTAAAAAGCCTGAGACCATTAACTATAGAACATTAAAGCCTGAAAAAGACGGTCTTTTCTGCGAGAAGATTTTCGGACCAACGAAGGACTGGGAGTGTCATTGTGGTAAATACAAGAAGATACGTTATAAGGGTGTTGTCTGCGACCGATGTGGCGTAGAAATCACAAAGTCAAGCGTTCGTAGAGAGCGTATGGGACACATCGAGCTTGCTGCTCCTGTATCTCATATCTGGTATTTCAAGGGTATCCCATCACGTATGGGACTCATCCTTGACTTATCTCCACGTGTACTTGAGAGAGTACTGTACTTTGCTTCATATATTGTGCTTGACCCGGGCGAGACAAAGCTTGCATACAAGCAGATTCTCAACGAGTCAGAGTACCAGGAGGCATGCGATACTTATGGCCGCTCAGCATTCCGTGTAGGAATGGGTGCTGAGTCTATCCATGAGCTTTTAGCAGCAATCGATCTCGAGAAGGATTCGGCAGAGCTTAAGGCTGAGCTTGAGAATGCTACAGGTCAGAAGCGTGCACGTATCATCAAGAGACTTGAGGTTGTAGAGGCTTTCCGTGAGTCAGGAAACAAGCCTGAGTGGATGATTATGACAGTTATTCCTGTTATCCCACCGGATCTTCGTCCAATGGTTCAGCTCGATGGAGGACGTTTCGCAACAAGTGATCTTAACGACCTTTACAGACGAATCATCAACCGTAACAATCGTCTTAGAAGACTTCTTGATCTTGGAGCACCGGATATCATCGTTCGTAACGAGAAACGTATGCTTCAGGAGGCTGTCGATGCACTTATCGACAATGGCCGTCGTGGCCGTCCTGTTACCGGTCCTGGAAACAGAGCTCTTAAGTCTCTTTCAGACATGCTCAAGGGAAAGGGAGGACGTTTCCGTCAGAACCTTCTCGGAAAGCGAGTTGACTACTCAGGACGTTCAGTTATCTGTGTAGAGCCAAAGCTTAAGATTTATCAGTGTGGTCTTCCAAAGGAGATGGCTATCGAGCTTTTCAAACCATTCGTTATGAAGGAGCTTGCCGCTAACGGAACCGCACACAACATAAAGAGTGCAAAGAAGATGGTTGAGAGACTTCAGCCGGAGGTATGGGATGTCCTTGAGGACGTCATCAAAGAGCATCCGGTTATGCTTAACCGAGCTCCTACACTCCACAGACTTGGAATCCAGGCCTTCGAGCCAATCCTTGTAGAGGGTAAGGCAATCAAGCTTCATCCACTCGTATGTACAGCGTTCAACGCCGACTTCGATGGAGACCAGATGGCTGTACATCTTCCACTGACTGCTGAGGCACAGGCTGAGTGCAGATTCATGCTTCTGTCACCTAACAACCTGCTTAAGCCTTCTGATGGTGGACTTGTAGCCGTTCCTTCACAGGATATGATCCTTGGAGTTTACTACCTCACAATGAGAAAGCTCGCTGATTACAAGGATGATCCAAAGATGGTTGCACAGGTGTCATCAGACACTGTATACAATGATATTGAGGATCTTAGAAAGCTCACAACTCCTGATGAAAATACAGGAAAGGCTGAGCTTGGCTTATATGATCTCATCTGGTTTGAGGATGTTACGGACGGAAACCGTCGTGTGCTTTGCAGACCGATAGATCTTCTCGGCCGTTACTATGGAAGTGTTAATCTTGCAATGCTCGCTTACGAGAACAAGGAGATTACTCTTCACCAGAATATCTTTGTACACCGTACAGTAAAGCTTGCTGACGGCACAAAGGTTTCAGGTTTTACAGAGACAACAGTAGGACTTTTGATATTCAATGAGAACATTCCACAGGATCTTGGTTTTATAGACAGATCAAAGGCTGAGAATGCACTCAAGTTTGAGGTTGAGTTCCACGTTGGTAAGAAACAGATCAAGCAGATCCTTGAGAAGGTTATCAACACACACGGAGCTACAACAACAGCAGAGGTTCTTGACAATGTCAAGGCTATGGGATACAAGTATTCAACCCAGGCTGCCATGACAGTTTCAATTTCAGATATGACAGTGCCACCACAGAAGCCACAGATGATCGCTGATGCACAGGACACTGTAGATAAGATTACAAGACAGTACAAGCGTGGACTTATCACTGATGAGGAGCGTTACAAAGAGGTTATCGAGACATGGAAGGATACAGATGATGCCCTTACAAAGGCACTTCTTACAGGTCTTGATAAGTACAACAACATCTTCATGATGGCAGATTCCGGAGCCCGTGGATCTGATAAGCAGATCAAACAGCTTGCAGGTATGCGAGGACTCATGGCTGATACAACAGGTCGTACAATCGAGCTTCCTATCAAGTCATGCTTCCGTGAGGGTCTTGACGTACTCGAGTACTTCATGTCAGCACATGGAGCTCGTAAGGGACTTTCAGATACAGCGCTTCGTACAGCCGATTCAGGATACCTTACAAGACGTCTCGTAGATGTTTCACAGCATATGATCGTTCGTGAGTCAGACTGCTGTGCAGGCACAGGACGTGAGATTCCGGGAATGGTTGTAAAGGCATTCATGGAGGGTCGAGAGGAAATCGAGAGCCTTCAGGAGAGAATTACAGGTCGTTTCTCTTGCAACACAATCTGCGATAAGGATGGCAATGTAATTGTTAAGGCCAACCATATGATTACACCAAAGCGTGCAGCAAAGGTTATGGCAGAGGGTGTTGACGAGAACGGTAATCCAATCACACAGGTTAAGATCCGTACAGTGCTTACCTGCCGTTCACACATGGGAGTATGTGCTAAGTGTTACGGTTCAAACCTTGCAACAGGTCAGGCAGTACAGGTTGGTGAAGCAATCGGTATCATCGCAGCACAGTCAATCGGTGAGCCTGGTACACAGCTTACCATGAGAACCTTCCATACAGGTGGTGTTGCCGGTGGAGATATCACACAGGGTCTTCCTCGAGTAGAGGAGATTTTCGAGGCACGTAAGCCTAAGGGACTCGCTATTATCACAGAGTTCGGCGGAATTGCCACAATCAAGGATACAAAGAAGAAGCGTGAGGTTATCGTTACAAACAACGAGACAGGCGAGACAAAGGCTTACCTCATTCCTTACGGCTCACGTATCAAGGTTGTAGACGGACAGGAGCTTGAGGCCGGCGACGAGCTTACAGAGGGTTCTGTAAATCCACACGATATCCTCAAGATTAAGGGCGTTCGTGCGGTTCAGGATTACATGCTCCGCGAGGTACAGCGTGTTTACCGTTTACAGGGTGTTGAGATTAACGATAAGCATGTCGAGGTTATAGTTCGTCAGTGCTTACAGAAGATCCGCGTAGAGGAGCCGGGAGATTCAGATTTACTTCCGGGCAGCATGGTTGATGCCCTTGACTTCTTAGAGCTCAACGAGAAGCTTGAGGAAGAGGGCAAGGAGCTTGCAGTTGGCTCACAGGTATTACTTGGAATCACAAAGGCATCTCTTGCAACCAACTCATTCCTGTCAGCAGCTTCATTCCAGGAGACCACAAAGGTTCTTACTGAGGCAGCAATCAAGGGCAAGGTTGATCCGCTTATCGGTATGAAGGAGAACGTAATCATCGGTAAGCTCATTCCGGCAGGAACAGGTATGAAGATTTATCGTAACATCAAGCTTGACAGCGATGTAAACGATGACGATACACTTGATTTTGATGATGATGATTTTGCGGATTTCGCAGAGGAAGAGGCAGTCGGAGTCATTGATACAGATGCTGAATCAGCTGATGAAGAATAATTACTGATGTTTGTACTTAAGCTACAGAAGCTGTTACAAACCAAAAAGAAAGAAGTCCGGGAAACCGGACTTCTTTTTTGTATTATATTGAAAACAAAATTGGTCTTGACAAAACAGACAAGGATTTGTATAATATTTTAGCGTGCATAAGATTGCACTGCTTAAAATAAAACAGGAGGTGAAAATAATGCCAACATTTAACCAGTTAGTAAGAAAAGGACGTCAGACATCTGTAAAGAAGTCTACAGCACCAGCTCTTCAGAGAAGCTTTAACTCTCTCCAGAAGAAGCCAATCAACACTTCTTCTCCACAGAAGCGTGGTGTATGTACAGCTGTTAAGACAGCTACTCCTAAGAAGCCTAACTCAGCTCTTAGAAAGATCGCCAGAGTTCGTCTTTCAAACGGAATCGAAGTAACTTCATACATTCCTGGTGAGGGACACAACTTACAGGAGCATAGCGTTGTTCTGATTCGTGGTGGCCGTGTTAAGGATTTACCAGGTACACGTTACCATATCATCCGTGGTACATTAGATACTGCAGGTGTTGCAAACAGAAAACAGGCCCGCTCTAAGTACGGCGCAAAGAGACCAAAAGCTGCTAAATAATTTAGCAACATTGTGTATCACAAACAGAACTAAAGTAGGTTAGTGTTGGGATTAGACCTGCAGATGCAGGATTTCACTTTATGAATACAATTCCGCACGAACACATTAGAGAGACACATGTGAGTACCGATGAATTAATCCACAAATATCATGATTAAGGAGGGAAGTAACGTGCCACGTAAAGGACATACTCAGAAAAGAGACGTATTAGCAGATCCAATGTACAACAGCAAAGTAGTTACAAAGCTTGTTAACAGCATTATGTTAGACGGTAAGAAAGGCGTAGCTCAGAAGATTGTATACGGAGCATTTGCTACAGTAGAAGAGAAGACAGGAAGACCAGCTCTTGAAGTATTCGAAGAGGCTATGAACAATGTAATGCCAGCTCTCGAAGTAAAAGCAAGACGTATCGGTGGTGCCACATATCAGGTACCAATCGAGGTTCGCCCTGATCGTCGTCAGGCTTTAGGCCTTCGTTGGTTAACAGCATTCTCACGTGCCAGAGGAGAGAAAACTCAGGCTGAGAGATTAGCTAACGAGATCATGGATGCAGCTAACAACACAGGCGCATCTGTTAAGAGAAAAGAAGATATGCACAAGATGGCAGAGGCAAACAAGGCATTCGCACATTACAGATTCTAGTTTCTGTAAGAAGCTTACAGCTTTGCTTTTGATTCATGCAGCAAACCGGATTTGTAACAGAGCCCGGTTGTGCATAGGACACTAAATATAGGAGGAAAAAACCTTGGCTGGAAGAGAATATCCACTTGAGAGAACCAGAAATATTGGAATCATGGCTCATATCGATGCTGGTAAAACAACACTGACAGAGCGTATTCTTTATTATACTGGTATTAACTATAAAATCGGTGATACTCATGAAGGTACTGCTACCATGGACTGGATGGAGCAGGAGCAGGAAAGAGGTATTACAATTACTTCTGCCGCTACAACATGTCACTGGACACTTGAAGAGTTCACTAAACCAAAGCCAGGAGCACTTGAGCATCGTATCAACATCATCGATACACCGGGTCACGTTGACTTCACAGTAGAAGTTGAGCGTTCACTCCGTGTACTTGATGGCGCAGTTGGTGTGTTCTGTGCAAAGGGTGGTGTTGAGCCTCAGTCAGAGAACGTTTGGCGTCAGGCGGACACATACAATGTACCTCGTATGGCATTCATCAATAAGATGGATATCTTAGGTGCAAACTTCTACGGAGCTGTTGATCAGATCCGTACAAGATTAGGAAAAAATGCTATCGTGCTTCAGTTACCAATCGGTAAAGAGGACGATTTCAAAGGAATTATCGATCTTTTCGAGATGAAAGCTTATATCTACAATGATGAGAGGGGTGACGATATCACAGTTACTGATGATCTTGGAGATATGGCTGATCAGGCTGCAGAGTACCGTACAGAGCTCATTGAAAAAATCTGTGAGTTAGATGACGATCTCATGATGCAGTATCTTGAGGGTGAGGAGCCATCTGTAGAGGATATGAAGAAGGTTCTTCGTAAAGCAACATGTGAGTGTACAGCAGTACCTGTATGTTGTGGTTCTGCATACCGTAACAAGGGTGTACAGAAGTTACTTGACGCTATTGTTGAGTACATGCCAGCTCCTACAGATATCCCTTCAATCAAGGGAACAGATCTTGATGGAAATGAGATTGAGAGACATTCATCAGATGATGAGCCATTCTCAGCACTTGCATTCAAGATCATGGCAGATCCATTCGTAGGAAAGCTTGCATTCTTCCGTGTTTACTCAGGAAAATGTAAGGCAGGTTCTTATGTATTAAATGCAACAAAGGATAAGAAAGAGCGTATCGGACGTATCCTTCAGATGCATGCTAATAAGAGACAGGAATTGGACGAGGTTTACTCAGGTGATATCGCTGCTGCTGTTGGATTTAAATTCACAACAACAGGTGATACAATCTGTGATGAGCAGCATCCGGTTATCCTTGAGTCTATGGAGTTCCCAGAGCCAGTTATCGAGCTCGCTATCGAGCCAAAGACAAAAGCTGGACAGGGTAAGTTAGGTGAGGCTCTTGCAAAGCTTGCAGAGGAGGATCCTACATTCCGTGCTCATACTGATCAGGAAACAGGTCAGACAATCATCGCTGGTATGGGTGAGCTTCACCTTGAGATCATCGTTGACCGTCTTCTCCGTGAGTTCAAGGTTGAGGCAAACGTTGGTGCACCTCAGGTTGCTTACAAGGAGACATTTACAAAGGCTGTTGATCAGGAATACAAATATGCTAAGCAGTCAGGTGGACGTGGACAGTACGGACACTGTAAGGTTCGCTTCGAGCCAATGGATGCCAATGGAGAAGAACTTTTCAAGTTCGATTCAGAGGTTGTCGGTGGTGCTATTCCAAAGGAGTACATCCCATCAATCGGCGAAGGTATCGAGGAGGCTACAAAGGCCGGCTCTCTTGGTGGATTCCCAGTAGTTGGTATCCATGCAACAGTATATGATGGATCTTACCATGAGGTCGATTCATCAGAGATGGCATTCCACATTGCCGGATCTATGTGTTTCAAAGAGGCTATGGCAAAGGCCGCACCTGTATTACTTGAGCCTATCATGAAGGTAGAGGTTACAATGCCTGAGGAGTACATGGGAGACGTTATCGGTGATGTTAACTCTCGTCGTGGACGTATCGAGGGTATGGACGATCTCGGCGGTGGAAAGATTGTACATGCATATGTACCACTTGCAGAGATGTTCGGTTACTCTACAGACCTTCGTTCTAAGACACAGGGACGTGGAAACTACTCAATGTTCTTCGACAGATATGAGCCGGTTCCAAAGAATGTACAGGACAAGGTTCTTGCTAACCACGCAAAATAATTGCAAATTAGCAAACAATTTATAGTACAAATGATGATATATATACTATATATGGTATAAAAATCAAAAATAAAGGCATTTCCCCTTGAAAAAGGGGGATTTGCCATAAAATTTACTTGAAAAAACTTTGATTATTTCGTATAATCAAAGCAGTCGGTAGATTATAAAAAAAGCCCATGGGGCATAAAAGTTTAAGGAGGACGTTTCAAAATGGCAAAGGCTAAATTTGAAAGAACAAAACCACATTGTAATATTGGTACCATCGGTCACGTAGATCATGGTAAAACAACTTTAACAGCAGCTATTACAGCAGTATTAGCAGCTCGTGTCGCTGGTAACACAGCTACAGATTTCGCTAACATTGATAAGGCTCCAGAGGAGAGAGAGCGTGGAATCACAATTTCTACAGCTCACGTTGAGTATGAGACAGAAAAGAGACATTACGCACACGTTGACTGTCCTGGACATGCTGACTACGTAAAGAACATGATCACTGGTGCAGCTCAGATGGATGGTGCTATCCTCGTTGTTGCTGCTACTGATGGTGTTATGGCACAGACAAAGGAACATA